>Ga0272446_1001093_pt1 | contig 40497 bp, 28 predicted proteins | sample YNPCB0061_FD_194587 | JGI IMG/M metagenome (GOLD analysis project Ga0272446, IMG submission 194587) | Hot spring microbial mat communities from Yellowstone National Park, WY, United States - YNP-CB-006-1 | ecosystem: Environmental > Aquatic > Thermal springs > Hot (42-90C) > Sediment | place...
ACGAGCGCGCCCGGCGTTTGATCATGCATCACGACCGACTCAGCGCCGTATCAGAGGCCTGGGTATGGCTGACCGAGGCGCGCATGTTGCTGCGGCGAGTGACGGGTTGATTTTGTAAACACCCTCTGAACGACAGCTAAACAACCCCGGCTATGAACGGTCAGGCGGTTGGGGGCATCTCATCCGCCAGGGCTTGGATCATCCCTTCCCCATCCCCCTCTCTCTGGAGGCTGGCTACCAGGTCCTTGGCCAGTTCCGGTAGGGGCGGCAGTTCCGCCAGGGCCCGCAGACCCAGATCAGACAGAAACTGCCGGGTGGTGGCATACAGGCCGGGCCGCCCGGGCACCTCCTTGTGGCCCACCACCTCGATCCAGCCCCGCTCTTCCAGGGTCTTGATGATCTGGGTATTCACCGCCACGCCGCGAATTTCCTCGATATCCCCCCGGGTCACCGGCTGACGGTAGGCGATGACCGCCAGGGTTTCCAGAGTGGCGCGGGAATAACGGGGGGGCTTTTCCGGATTGAGACGGTCCAGGTAGGGCTGGAATTCCAGCCGGGTCTGGAAGCGCCAGCCTTCCGCCAGTTGCACCAGTTCCACCCCCCTGCCCTGCCAGTCCCCCCGCAGCTCCTCCAGGGCCAGGCGCAGGAGTTGGTTGTTCAGCTCGATGGGGAACACCTTTTTCAGCTCCACCAGGGTCATGGGGGCGCTGCTGGAGAGCAGCACGGTCTCCAGCACCCGCTTGATTTCCGGCAGGGTTTGCGGTGCCCCCGGCTCCGCCCCCTTATCCGATCCGCCCCCCGTGGGGGCTGGGTCATCACTGGGCTGGGAGCAGTTCTGTGTGGAGGTTGTCGTTTCCATCGGTGGAGGCTTCGGCTTGGGCCACTTGGGCATAGATGGGGGCAAAGGGTTCGTTCTGGACGATATCCACCAGGCGTTCCCGCACCAGCTCCAGCAGGGCGAGAAAGGTCACGACCAGGGTGGAACGGCCCGTTTCGGGGGCGAACAGGGCCTCGAACACGGTGCGGCCATGTTCCTGCAGGTGCTTGAGGACTCGGCTCATGTGCTCCCGCACCGACAGCTCCTGGCGACCGATGCGGTGATGGCGATGGAGGTTGGCCCGCTTGAGGATGGCGCGCCAGGCTTCCAGCAGGTCTTCCGGGTTCACCCTGGGCAGGCGGCGCACGGCCAGCTCGGGGATGTGCACGCTCACGGCCAGGAAATCCCGGCCCAGCTGGGGCATGCCCTCCAGGCCCCGGGCCGCCAGCTTTATCTGCTCGTATTCCAGCAGGCGGCGCACCAGCTCGGCGCGGGGGTCGTGCTCCTCCCCCTCCTCATCTGCCTTTTCCGGTCGGGGCAGCAGCATGCGGGACTTGATCTCGATGAGCATGGCGGCCATCACCAGGTATTCCGCCGCCAGTTCCAGGCGGCGGCTGCGCATGATTTCCACATAGTCGATGTACTGCCGGGTGAGCTGGGTCATGTTGATGTCCAGCACGTTCAGGTTGTTGCGCCGGATGAGCCACAACAGCAGGTCCAGAGGGCCTTCGAAGGCTTCCAGGATCACCTCCAGGGCGTCGGGCGGGATGTACAGGTCCGTGGGCAGGTCGGTCCACAGCTCGCCCTGCACCTTGGCCAGATGGCGCACTTCCTCCTCGGCCTGTTCGACGCGTTCTGGTTCGGCGAGGAAAGCGGTCATGGCGGGTTACTTCCCATCCCCTCGGGGGTGATGGGGGCGAATCGGTCCCTCATGCCACCGCCTTCATGCCCGACCGGGTGTTTTCCCGCTCCTGCCCGCTCTTCAGCACCACACTGTAGGTGGTCTTCACCTGGCCGAAGGCCGCCAGGGAGTCCAGCAGTTCCTCCGCCAGGCGTACCTTCCAGCCGGGTCCCAGGGTCAGATCGCAGCAGGCGGTGTGGTTGCAGTAGCCCAGGCTCACGGGGCAGCCCACGCTGTCGCGATAGGGGGCCAGGGCCTCCATGAGGCGGTTGGCGTCCGGATGGTCGTGCAGCAGCACGCGAATCTGGGTGGCGAAGCGGGTACGGGCCCCTTCCAGGTCCATGATCTCGTCGGCGGTGACCCGCATGCCGCCGGAATAGTCGTCGTGGCTGGCCTTGCCGACGATGAGGAGCAGGGCGTCCTCCTTGATGCGCTGGCGGTTGGCCTCGAAGACCTCGTTGAACACCGCCACCTCCACCTGGGCCTGGCCGTCGTCCAGAGTGACGAAGGCCATCTTGCCCCGGCGGGTCATCTGGGTGCGGACGGCGGCCACCACACCGGCCATGAGCTGGGGCCCGGGCTGGGGCTTCACGTCCTTGAGGGACTTGTCCACCAGGCCCTGGAGCAGGGGCCGGTCCGCCTCGAAGGGATGACCGGACAGGTAGAAGCCCAGGGCGGTTTTCTCCTGGGCCAGTTGCTCGCGCAATGGCCAAGGGGGTACGCCCACCAGATCCGGTGGGGCCTCCAGGGCCGTATCGCCGAACAGGGAATCCTGGGCCGCATGGTTCTGCTGGGTCTCGGCCCATTCCATGGCCAGCCCCACGCTCATGAGGGTGGCGTTGCGGTTGCCATGGAGGCTGTCGAAGGCCCCGGCCCGGGCCAGGGCCTCGATGACCCGGCGGTTGACGATGCGTCGGTCCACCCGGCGGCAGAAGTCGAACAGGTCGGTGAAGGCGCCCCCCGCCTCCCGGCAGGCCACGATGTTGGCAATGGCCCCCTCCCCCGTGCCCTTCACCGCCCCCAGGCCATAGCGCACCTGCCCGCGGTCCACGGGGACGAAGCGGTAGCCGGACTGGTTGATATCCGGCGGCAGGATGACGAGGCCGTTCTTGATGGCATCGTCCACGAACACCTTCACGCTGTCCGTGTCGTCCATGTCCGAGGAGAGGGTGGCGGCCATGAAGGCGGCGGTGTGATGGGCCTTGAGCCAGGCGGTTTGGTAAGTGACCACGGCGTAGGCAGCGGTGTGGGATTTGTTGAAGCCGTATTCGGCGAATTTCTCCATCAGGTCGAAGAGGCGCATGGCCAGGTCCGGATCGTAGCCCTTCGCGATGGCCCCCTTGCTGAAGATCTCCCGGTGCTTGGCCATCTCCTCGGGCTTCTTCTTGCCCATGGCCCGGCGCAGCAGGTCGGCGCCCCCCAGGGTGTAGCCGCCGATGATCTGGGAGATCTGCATCACCTGTTCCTGATAGACGATGACGCCATAGGTGGGCTCAAGACACGCCTTCAGGTCCGTGTGGAAATAGTCGATGGCCTGCTTGCCTTTCTTGCGCAGGATGAAGTCGTCCACCATGCCGGAGCCCAAGGGGCCCGGCCGGTACAGGGCCAGCACGGCGATGATGTCCTCGAAGCGGTCCGGCTCCAGCTTGGCCAGCAGCTTCTTCATGCCTTCCGATTCCACCTGGAAGATGGCGGTGGTGTTGGCTTTCTTCAGGATGTCGTAGGCCGCCGGGTCGGTGAACGGCAGGGTGGAGAGGTCCAGGTCCGAGTTGGGGTCCAACTGTTTGATGTATTTGACGGCCAGATCGATGATGGTGAGGTTTCTGAGGCCCAGGAAGTCGAACTTCACCAGGCCCGCCTTCTCCACGTCGTCCTTGTCGAACTGGGACACCACCGAATCCGAGCCCTCGGCGTTGTATAAGGGGCAGAAGTCCGTGAGCTTGCCCGGCGCGATCAACACGCCGCCGGCGTGCATGCCCACGTTGCGGGTCAGCCCCTCCAGCTTGCGGGCCAGATCGAAGAGCTCCTTGACTTCCTCTTCCTGCTCGTAGCGGGCCTTCAGTTCCGGCACCTGCTCCAGGGCCTCATCCAGGGACACGTTCTTGCCCGGGGCCGAGGGGATCATCTTGGAGAGCTGATCGCAGAAGTTGTAGGGCAGGTCCAGCACCCGCCCCACGTCCCGGATCACCGCCCGGGCCGCCATGGCGCCGAAGGTGGCGATCTGGGACACGGCATCGGCGCCGTATTTCTCCCGCACGTATTCGATCACCCGCCAGCGGTTGTCCTGGCAAAAGTCGATGTCGAAGTCGGGCATGGATACCCGTTCCGGGTTAAGAAAGCGCTCGAACAGCAGCGCATAAGCCATTGGATCCAAATCTGTAATGCCAATGGAGTACGCCACCAGGGAACCGGCGCCGGAACCCCGGCCCGGACCCACGGGCACGCCATTCTGCTTCCCCCAGTTGATGAAGTCCGCCACGATGAGGAAGTAGCCCGGAAAGCCCATCTGGATGATGGTGTCCAGCTCCAGCTCCAGGCGGGCGCGGTATTCCGGCATCTTTTGCGCCCGTACCGCCTCATCCGGGTAGAGCACCGCCATGCGCTTTGCCAGGCCCTCCCGGGCAAATTGGCGCAGGTAGTCGTCCAAGGGCATGCCACCGGGGGTGGGGAAGTCCGGCAGCCGGCTCTTGCCCAGTTCCAGGGTCAGGTTGCAGCGACGGGCGATCTCCACCGAGTTTTGCAAGGCCTCGGGCAGGTCCGCGAACAGCTCCGCCATTTCCGCCTGGGTCTTGAAGTAGTCCTGGTCCGTGAAGATCCTGGGCCGGCGCTTGTCTCCCAGGGTATAGCCCTCGGCGATGCACACCCGGGCCTCGTGGGCGATGTAATCCTCCTTCGTCGGGAACTCCACCGGGTGGGTGGCCACCACGGGCAGGTCCAGCTCCTCCGCCAGGGCCAGGGCTTGATGGAGATGTAATTCACACTCCGGCCGGCCGTCCCGCTGAATCTCCAGGTAATAGCGACCGGGGAAACGTGTCGCCCAGGCCTTGGCAAGTTGCCTGGCGGTGTCCAGGGATTCATTCAGCAGGGCCTGGCCCACATCGCCCAAATGGGCGCCGGAGAGGGCGATCAAACCCTCGGCGCCCGACCCCTGGAACCACTCGCTCGCCAGCATGGCCCGACCCCGGTGCATGTTGGTGCGGTAGGCACGGGTGAGCAGTTCACACAGGTTGCGCCAGCCGGCGATGTTCTGCACCAGCAGCAGGAGCCGGGTGGGTTTGTCCCGAGCCTCCGGATTGGCGATCCACACGTCGCAGCCGGCAATGGGCTTGATGCCCTGCTTGCGGGCGGCGCTGTAGAACTTGATGAGGCCGAAGACGTTGGATAGATCCGTCAGGGCCAGGGCCGGCATGCCGTCCGCCTTGGCCATTTTCACCGCCCCGTCCACCCGCATCAGGCCGTCCTGGATGGAATATTCGCTATGCAGTCGCAGGTGGACGAAGGTGGGCGAGGTAGGGGTTTCGGTCATGGGCGGGAGGGGAAAGGTATGGGTGGATTCTAACCCCCTCCCCCCCAGGCTTCACCCCTTTACAACAACGCCTCCCAGGCAGACGCGGAGATCAGCTCCATGGGCAGCCGGGGTCCGGAAACCCGCGCTGGGCTCATCCATGGGGCGTGTTCCCCCCTGCCACGCCCGACCAGCACGGCCAGCCCGCCATCGCGCCTAATCCAGGGACCAGATATCCCGGTAGGGTTTCTCATAGCGGCTAAGTATGTCGTAATAGATGCGCACGTTCTCGGCGAAGGCCCGGGCCTCTCCGCCCCGGGCGAAGCCGTCTCTCGAGCCCGACTCGCGCTGGCTGCGGGACAAGAGGGGCAGGATGGCCTTCATGTCGCGCCATTCGTCGGGGTTACGGCCCAATTTGCGGGCCAGACGGCGGGCATTCTCCAGGTGGCCGGGGCCGATGTTGTAGGCAGCCAGCGCCAACCAGGTGCGGTCGGGCTCGGGGATTTGTTCCGGCAGGCCATCCTTCAGCAAATTGATGTAGCGGGCCCCCCCCAGGATGCTGTCCCGGGCATCGAGCCGGTTCTTCACCCCCAGCCGGTCGGCGGTATCCGCCGTCAGCATCATGATGCCCCGTACTCCCGTGGGGGAAACCGCATGGGCGTTCCATTGGGATTCCTGGTAGGCGATGGCCGCCAGCAGGCGCCAATCCAAACCCGTTTCCAACTGGGCTTCATGGAAGAACGCCACCAGGTCCCGCAGCAGGGTGGTGCGGCGCTCCAGGATGCCGATCACATCCGCGTCTCCCAGCCGCTCCACGTGGCCGAAATAACGCTCCCTCAGGATATCCAACTCGCCCGACTTGCGGATATCGCCAAAGAAGGTGGTGATCTGGCGGGAAAACCCCACATCCACTCCCTGACGCAAGGCCCAGGCCAAGGGCTGCGCCGTTTGCAGCACGAAGGCGTCCTTGAGATTGGGGTGGAAGTTATGGGCCACGGCCAGGGCGTCGGAATCGGCCACCGTACAATCCGCCAGACCCAGATCCACCCGTTCCAGCAGCTCCTCGGGGCCGGAAATTTTCAATTCTGTCCACCGTAAGGCCGGATGTTTCCTGGCCAGGGCCTTCAGGTGATCCACATGGCTGCTGCCCGCCACCACTTCCAGACGCAGGTTTGCCATGTCTTCCGGCTTGTGTGGCACGGTCCCCTTGGCGTTGCAGACCACCCATTCCTTGACCTCGCCATACACGGGGCCAAAGGCGAGGCTGCGCTTGCGTTCCGGCGTGGCGGTAAGTCCCGCCGCCGCCAGGTGCACCCGGCCCTCCCGCACGGCATCCAGCAAGGACTCCAGATCATCCTCCACCACCACGCGCAGGCGCCAGCCATGTCTTTGGGCGAAGCGGGCGGCCAGGTCATATTCGAAGCCCGTATCCTTGCCCTCGTTATCGAGAAAATAAGTGGTGGGACTGTTGCGCGTCCCCACCACCAGCTCGCCGCTGACATCGGGCGGCGGCAGTTGTCTTGGGCCACACCCCGCCAGCGCCAGGGCACCCAGCAATGCCAGGGAAAACAGCCATCTCGTCATGGGGCGTGTGATGCCGCGTTCAGTGTGCAAGGTATTCCGGGTAGAATGCCGCCCTTTCCCAGCCAAGGCCAGCCCTGGCGGGAAATCCAGACCCGGAGAGATGGCAGAGTGGTCGAATGCACCGGATTCGAAATCCGGCATAGTCGCAAGACTATCGGGGGTTCGAATCCCCCTCTCTCCGCCACATACCTCATGTGAACGCCAGCCACTCCACCAAATGGTATTGGCCCGGCCGTAACTCCCAGAGTGCATATTCACGGGGTGCATCCGGCGCCAGGCCGGCGCATTCATGATCGTGAATGGTCAATTCCCCACCCTGCCAATACCGATTGAGCACCTTTTCCAAGGGTTCCGCTCCATCCATGCCCAGGTGACTGAGGGCATCCGGTTGGCGCTGCGTGGAGGCCAGGTCATGCCAACTGGCCCAACTGCATTCCGCCAGGGCGGACGCCAGCCCGGACAGCCAGGATTGCCGCTGGAAATCAGGCCCCTGTCCCACGAGGGGCTGGCCCAGCAGGTTGCAGAACAGGAAGGCGGCATCGGGATGACACCTGGCCAGGCGTTCAAAACCGTCTGCCCGGGCCAGGCCAGGATCAGCGGCGAAACGGAAGGGAATGCGGGGGAAACGGCGCGTCAGGATGGACCTCGCCAGCGGGTCCGGTTCCAGTACCGTAACCTGGCCGAAGCGCTGCAGGAAGGCGCCCTCCAAAGCATAGCCGCCGCTGGGCCCCACCAGCACCAGGTGACTTTCCGGTGGACGCCAGCCGGACAGCCAGCCATGCACCCGGTCATGGAAGGCAGACCAATGCGTGCCTCCGTAGCGCCATGCGCGCAGGTGGTAGACCAGGCCGCCGCTGGGATGGAGCCAGGGCATGCCGGATCAGCTTGAGAAGACCAGCCTGACCACGTCCCGGTAGTGCTTGACGAAGTGGGCCTCCAGGCCTTCCTTGACATAGTCTGGCAGACGTTCGAAGTCCGGCTTGTTGGCGGCGGGCAGGATGAGCTCGAAGATACCCACCCGTTTGGCGGCGATGACCTTCTCGCGGATGCCGCCCACGGGCAGCACCTTGCCGGTGAGGGTGAGCTCGCCGGTCATGGCCAGGGGGCGGTCGATCTTCTGGTTGCGGGCCAGGGAGAGCAGCGCCGTGGCCATGGTGATGCCGGCGGAGGGGCCGTCCTTGGGGGTGGCGCCCTCGGGCACGTGCAGATGGACGAAGGCCTCGTCGAAGAACTTCACGTCCGCCTGGTAGCCCTTCAAATGGCTCGTGATGTAGCTGTAGGCGATCTCGGCCGATTCCTTCATCACGTCCCCCAACTGGCCCGTAAGCTTGAAGCCCCGGTTGAGGGTGTGGACCTTGGTGGCCTCGATGGTCAGCGTCGCACCGCCCAGGGGCGTCCAGGCCAGACCGGTGATGACCCCCACGCCGGTCATGGGCTTCTCCGGCATGTAGGGCGGGTCGGTGAGGAATTGATCCAGGTTGTCGGTGGTGATGTGCAGCTTCTCGGTTTCCTTGCGCACGATCTTCACCACGGACTTGCGGATGACTTTGCCCAGGTTCATCTCCAGTTGGCGCACCCCCGCCTCCCGGGCATAACCTTCGACGATCTTGCGGATGGCGGCAGCGGTGATGCTCACCTGGCCCCGCTTCAAGCCGGACTTCTTCAGCTGCCTGGGCCACAGGTGGTGGCGGGCGATGGCCACCTTTTCCTCCATGAGGTAGCCGGACAGGCGGATGGTTTCCATGCGGTCCAGCAGGGGTGCGGGGATGGTGTCCAGCTGATTGGCGGTGCAGATGAACAGGGTCTTGGACAGGTCGAAGCGCACATCCAGGTAATGGTCCAGGAATTCCGCGTTCTGTTCCGGGTCCAGCACTTCCAGCAGGGCGCTGGCCGGGTCCCCCTGGTAGGAGGCGCCGATCTTGTCCACCTCGTCCAGCATGATCACCGGGTTTTGGGATTCCACCTCTTTGATGGCCTGGATGAACTTGCCCGGCAGGGCGCCGATGTAGGTGCGGCGGTGGCCCTTGATCTCCGCCTCGTCCCGCATGCCCCCCACGGAGAAACGGTAGAACTTGCGCCCCAGGGCCCGGGCCACGGATTTCCCGATGGACGTCTTGCCCACGCCGGGCGGTCCCACCAGCAGCAAAATGGAGCCGGCCACCTCCCCTTTCATGGCCCCCACGGCCAGGAACTCGATGATGCGTTCCTTCACGTCGTCCAGGCCATCGTGGTCCTGGTCCAGGATCCGACGGGCCCGCACCAGGTCCAGCTTGTCCTTGGTGAACTTGCCCCAGGGCAGACTGGTGAGCCAGTCCAGATAGTTGCGGGTGACGGTGTACTCCGGCGAGCCGTGTTCCAGGCCGGCCAGTTTGTCCATCTCCTCGCCGATCTTCTTCTCGGCGTGGGACGGCAGCTTCAGCTTCTTCAGCCGCCCCTGGTAAAGCTCCAGGTCCACGGTGCGGTCGTCCTTGGCGATGCCCAGTTCCTGCTGGATGGCCTTGAGCTGTTGGCGCAGGAAGAATTCCCGCTGCTGCTGGGTCATCTTCTCCTCCACCTTGGCGCGGATCTGGGTCTGGAGCTTGGCTACTTCCAGCTCCTTCTTGATCAACACCAGCACTTTTTGCATGCGTTTGCGCAGGCTGAAGGCTTCCAGCACCTCTTGCAGCTTTTCCTTGGGGGCCGTGGTGAGGCTGGCGGCAAAGTCCGTCAGCAAGGCCGGCTCGTTGGGGGAGAACCGGTTGAGGAAGAACTTCAGCTCCTCGGAATACAGCGGGTTGAGGGGCAGCAACTCCTTGATGGCGTTGATGATGGCCAGGGCATAGGCCTTGGTCTCCTCCTCCACCGCGCTGGTCTGACGCTGCTCGGCGGGATACTCCACCCGGGCGAAGTAGGGAGGCTTGGGCGAGAGCCATTCCTTCACCCTGAAACGGGTGATGCCCTCGGCGATGAACTGGATCTTGCCCTCGGAACGCATGGGGTGATGCATGCGCACCAGGGTGCCCACGCCGTAGAAGTCCTCGGGCCGGGCATCGTCGGAACTGTCGCCATGCACGCAGACCAGCCCCACCAGGTGGTGGCCGCTCTCACCGATGCGTTTCACCGTCTCCAGCCACGGGCCCTCGTTCATGATCAGGGGCAGGGTCTGGGCCGGGAAAAAGGGCTTCTCCGTCAGGGGCAGGAGGTAAACCGTGGCGGGCAGGGTCTGGGCGGGGAGGTTGGGCGTACCACCGGCGTTATCGCCCGGTTCGACGATCTCGCCTTCAAGGGGGTGGGTGTCTTCGGTCATGTTTCTATGCGTAGGCTTTACCAGTCACATGGGTATGGCCGGAGAGCGGGGTTTCAAGTTCAACCCAGATTGTCCATTAGGACGCACGAAGACGCCGCAAAGCGACCGCCAGGGCGTGCGTAGGCCCCGCGTAGGCCCGTATGGCCGCCTAAGGAAGTGCTGAATAACTCCCCTCCCCCTCGGGGGGAGGGGTGGGGGAGAGGGAGCGTATCCTAGAAAAATCAATCAGTTACCCTCTCCCCACCCTCTCCCCGCGGGAGAGGGGGCAATAAATCAGCGTTTCCCTAATCCAGAGACACCAGTTCCAGTGCATTGCCATCCGGGTCCCGCACGAACAGGGCCCGCCGGCCGGACTGGCTCAGGGTGTGAGTCAGGCCGGCGGCCACGATCCTTGCCCGCAAGGCTTCCCAGCCCTTCACCCCCAGGGCCGTGTGCCGATCCCTGCCGCCATGCTCCGGCCGTCCCTTCACGGGATCAGGATTGGGCAGGCCCAGGAGGTGTATCTGGGCGCCGCCGATGTCGTACCACACCCCGTCGAAGCCCATGACGGGGCGGTCTGGGCTGGGCGCCAAACCCAGCACGCCCTCATAAAAAGCCCGGGCGCGCGCCACGTCGGCCACCAGGAGGGAGGCATGCAGCACGGAAACGATTTCACTCATGCTTGTGCTCCAGTTTCGCCGAGAACAGGGTGGCAGCCACGATCATGGCGCCGCCGATGCATTCCCGGATACCCATCATCTCGCCGGCCAGCCATTGGCTGGACAGGGCGGCCACCACCAGTTCGAAAAGCATGATGACGATGGCCCGGTTGGCCGGTGTGTAGGCCAGTCCGAATTGGACGGTGAAGGTGGCCAGCAGCAGGGCCAAGGTGATGCCTGCCAGCACCCACCAGTCGCCGATGCCCAGCTGGGAAACCACGCCGATGGGCAGGCCCTCCACCCAAACGAAACCTCCCGCCATGGCCGTCACGCCAATGAAAGTCCATAAGGAACGGGTCTCGATGGGAATCCGCCTGGCGCCCCGGGACACCACATTGGTGAGCGCAAAGCCGATGCCCGAGGCCAGACCCAGCCATTCGGCGCCGTTGGCCGGCAAGGGCAGCCGCCAGGCCAGCCCATCCCCAGAACCGCCCAGCATCACATAGGCACCGCCCAGGGCCAGGCCGATGACCGCCCAGCCCCAGGGGCCGGCGTGTTCCTTCAGGATCAGGCGAGCGAATAGCACGGTCCACAGGGGCGCCAGGTAAAAGAGCAACAGCACCCGCATGACCTCGCCGTGGATCACCGCCAGCACATAGGAGAGATTGGTCCAGCCGGCGGTCAGGGCCACCGCCAGGAGCCAGCCCCACTGGCCCGCCGGCGCCATCCAGGCCCGGGGCCGGGCCAAGGCCAGCAAGGGCAGGACACCCAGGCTGTAGGTCAGCAGGGAAGCCGCGCTGCCGGAAAGCCCCTCCGCCTCCAGCAGGCGGTAGGGGTACCAGATCAGGCCCCAGGTGGTGGCGGCCGCCAGGAGGCTCAAAGGGGCAAGTCGGGAGGGGGTGGGCATATATAGGCATATATAATCAGCGCCGTCCTGAATGGTACGCGCGCCGGAAGCCGCGCATGAACCTTCGCATGAACCCTCGCCTCGCTCAACTCCAGCCCTATCCGTTCCAGAAGCTCCGGGACCTGTTCGCCGGCGTGACCCCCAACCCGGGGCTATCGGCCATCAATCTTTCCATCGGCGAACCCCGGCATGCAACGCCGGCATTCATCAAGCAGGCCCTCACGGACAATCTCCAGGGCCTGGCCCACTACCCCGTCACCCAGGGCAGCGACGCCCTGCGGGAAGCCATCGCCGGCTGGTGCGGCCGGCGCTACGGCGTGGAGCTGGACCCGGCCACCCAGGTCCTGCCCGTGAACGGCAGCCGGGAAGCCCTGTTTGCCTTCGCCCAGGCGGTCATCGATCAGACCAAACACGTGAAGCGGGTGCTGTCCCCCAACCCCTTCTACCAGATCTACGAAGGGGCGGCCCTGCTGGGAGGCGCCAAGCCCTACTTCCTCAACACCCTGCCGGAAAACGGTTTCCGCATGGATTTTTCCGCCATCCCCGAGGACATGTGGGAGACGGTGCAGCTGGCCTATGTCTGTTCCCCCGGCAACCCCACGGGCAAGGTCATGGGGCTGGATGCGTGGAGGGAAGTGTTCGACCTGGCGGACAAGCACGACTTCATCATCGCCGCCGACGAATGCTATTCGGAAATCTACTTCGACGAAGGCCACCCGCCCCTGGGGGCCCTGACGGCGGCCCGGGAACTGGGCCGGGACTTTTCGCGGCTGGTGGTGTTCAACAGCCTGTCCAAGCGCTCCAACGTGCCGGGCCTGCGTTCCGGCTTCGTGGCGGGCGACGCGGAAATCATCAGGCAGTTCCTGCTCTACCGCACCTACCACGGCAGTGCCATGAACCCTGCCGTGCAGGCTGCCTCCGTAGCCGCCTGGCAGGATGAAGGCCACGTGGCGGAGAACCGGCGCCAGTACCGGGAGAAGTTCGCCGCCGTCATGCCCATCCTGAAGGGCGCGCTGGACTTCGAGGCGCCCGATGCCGCTTTCTACCTCTGGGCCCGGGTGCCCGGCGGCGATGACACCCGGTTCGCCCGGGATTTGTACGAACAGCAGCATGTCACCGTGCTGCCCGGCTCCTTCCTGGCCCGGGAGGCCAAGGGGGTGAACCCGGGCAAGGGCTTCGTGCGCATCGCCCTGGTGGAAGGTCTGGACCCCTGCGTGGAGGCCGCGCGCCGCATCGTGGACTGTGTGCGTTCACCCAATTTCTAACATCCATTTCCAATTGCAACCCATTGAAGGAAAAACCATGCAAGAGCTGCAAGCCATCATCGAGGAAGCCTTCGAGCGCCGCGCCGACATCACCCCCCGCAACGTGGAACCCCGGGTGAAGGATGCCGTCATGGCGGTGATCGACCTGCTGGATTGTGGCCAGCTGCGGGTGGCGGAACGCACGGAAGGCCAGAACTGGATCACCCACCAGTGGATCAAGAAGGCCGTGCTGCTGTCCTTCCGCCTGGAAGACAACACTTTCATCAAAGGCGGTTACACCAACTACTGGGACAAGGTGCCCAGCAAGTTCGCCGACTTCAACTCCAAGGATTTCCGCGAGGGCGGCTTCCGGGTGGTGCCTCCCGCCGCCGTGCGCAAGGGGTCTTACATCGCCCGGAACGTGGTGCTCATGCCCAGTTACGTGAACATCGGCGCCTATGTGGATGAGGGCACCATGGTGGACACCTGGGCCACGGTGGGCTCCTGCGCCCAGATCGGCAAGAACGTGCACCTCTCCGGCGGCGTGGGCATCGGCGGCGTGCTGGAGCCCGTGCAGGCCGGCCCCACCATCATCGGCGACAACTGCTTCATCGGCGCCCGTTCCGAAGTGGTGGAAGGGGTGGTGGTGGAAGACAACTGCGTCATCTCCATGGGCGTGTACATCGGCCAGAGCACCCGCATTTACGACCGGGAAACGGGCGAGATCCACTACGGCCGTGTGCCCGCCGGCTCCGTGGTGGTGAGCGGCAACCTGCCCTCCAAGGACGGCAAGTACAGCCTGTACTGTGCCGTCATCGTCAAAAAAGTGGATGAACGGACGCTGTCCAAGGTGGGTATCAATGAACTGCTGCGGGGTATTTGAGCACCCTACGCCCAGGAGACCGAGAACATGTCAGATCTGAGCCAAGCCGAAGCCGAGAAGCTGATCGCCAGCGTCGCCATCCCGCCCCGACCCAGCGCCGTGGCGGCGGTGATGGAAGAACAGCGCAGCGCCGATCCGAACCTGGGCCGCATCGCCCAGCTCGTGGCCGCCGACGTGGGCCTGACGGCCGCCATGATCAAGACCATCAACTCGCCCTTCTACGGCCTGCGCCAGAAGGTGACGGACATCCAGCGGGCGGTCTCCATGCTGGGCCTGAAGAACGTGGTCTCCCTGGTCACCAGCCTGTCCCTGCGCAATGCCGTGCCCACCCAGGGCCTGGACCGGTTCTGGGACAGCGCGGCCCGCAATGCCCTGATCGCCGCCTATCTGGCCAAGCAACTGGGGGGCGCCGCCAAGGAGGACGCCCACCTTTTCGGCCTGTTCCATGATGCGGGCATTCCCCTGATGATGCGGCGTTTCGAGGACTACAAGGAAACCCTCAAGCTGGCCAACAACGAGGCCACCCGAGCCTTCACCGACGTGGAGGACGAACGCCACGGCACCAACCATGCCACGGTGGGCAGCCTGCTGGCCACCAGCTGGCAGTTGCCGGAGCACATACGCAGCGCCATTGCCCGGCACCACGAACTGGGGGTGTTCCAGTCCGGACTGCCGGCGGAATCCCTCAACCTCATCGCCATCGCCCACCTGGCGGAACACATCGAAAGTAGCCACTCCCGTCTCAGCAGCGACGCCGAATGGGACAAGATGGGCCAGGCTGTCCTGTCCCACCTGATGCTGGATGAGGCGCAGCTGGATGAGCTGAAGGGGGACGCCCGGGAAATGCTGGAGGAGTCCGGGCTCTGAAGCCGGCCGGAAACGGGGCCCCTGGCTGGCAGTTCTGGATCGACCGGGGCGGCACCTTCACCGACATCGTCGCCCGGGCGCCGGATGGCCGCCTGAGCCGGCACAAGCTGCTGTCCGAGGACCCGGAGCACTACCAGGATGCCGCCCTGGCGGGCATCCGCCGCGTCCTGGGCCTGCCAGCGGAGACCCCCATCCCCCCAGGCTGGGTGTCGGCGGTGAAGATGGGCACCACCGTGGGCACCAACGCCCTGCTCACCCATACCGGCGAGCCCACCCTGCTGGTGGTCACCGCCGGCTTCGCCGATGCCCTGGAAATCGGCGACCAGGCCCGGCCCGACCTCTTCGCCCTGCACATCGTCAAACCCGAACCCCTCCACGCCCGGGTGCTGGAAGCGGCGGAACGGATCGCCGCCGACGGCGGCGTGCTGCATTCCCTGGACACGGACACCCTGGCGGCCGGCCTGGCCCAGGCCCGGTGCGAAGGCTTCAAGGCCTGTGCCATCGCCTTCCTGCACAGCTGGAAAAACCCGGCCCACGAACTGGCCGCCGGCGAGTTGGCCCGGGCGATGGGTTTCCACCAGATCACCCTCTCCCACCAGGCCAGCCCCCTGGTCAAGTTCGTGCCCCGGGCGGAAACCGCCGTGCTGGACGCCACCCTGTCGCCGCCGGTGGCGCGTTATGTGGACCAGGTGGCCCTCCACCTGCCGGCCGATACCCGCCTGGAGTTCATGCAATCCAACGGCGGCCTGGTGGCGGCAGCGGCATTCCAGGGCAGGGACAGCGTGCTCTCGGGCCCCGCCGGCGGCCTCATGGGCATGGCCAAGGTGGGCGTCGCCGCCGGGTTCGACAAGCTCATCGGCTTCGACATGGGGGGCACCTCCACGGATGTATCCCTCTATGCCGGTGAATTCGAACGCAGCCTGGACACCCGTATCGCTGGCCATCGCATCCGGGTGCCCATGCTGGGGGTCCATACCGTAGCGGCGGGGGGCGGCTCCGTGCTGAAGTTCGACGGATCCCGCCTTCTGGTGGGGCCCGAATCCGCGGGCAGCCTGCCCGGCCCGAAATGCTACCGTCGGGGCGGGCCCCTGGCCGTGACCGATGCCAACCTGCTGCTGGGCCGCCTCCAGGCGGATTGCTTTCCCCGTGTATTCGGCCCCGGCGGCGACGAACCCCTGGACCTGGCAGCCGTGCAGGCAGCCTTTGCGTGGCTGGCTGGCCAGGTGAACGCCGCCCTGGGCCTGGACTACACCCCCGAGCGCCTGGCCGAGGGCTTCCTGGACATCGCCGTGGAACACATGGCCGATGCCATCCGCCACATCACCCTGGCCCGGGGGGTGAACCCGGCGGACTACACCCTGGTGAGCTTCGGCGGCGCCGGCGGCCAGCATGCCTGCGCCGTGGCCGAACGCCTTGGGCTGGGCCGGGTGCTCATCTCCCCCTTTGCCTCTGTGCTGTCGGCCTATGGCATCGGTCTGGCGGAGCAGCGGACGGTGCGTATGGAGGCGGTTGAAGCGCCCCTGTCCAGCCTGGACAGGCCCTTGCCCGCCCCCACCCCGGATACCCGGCAGCGGGCCCTGCTGCGCTACGCCGGTTCGGACACCGTGCTGCCAGTGCCCTTGGACACGCCGGCCACCATGGCTGCCGCCTTCCATGCCGAACACCGGCAACGCTTCGGCTTCGCTTCCCCGGATCGGGCGCTGATCTGCGTGGCCCTGGAAACGGAAACCGTGTGCGGCGGTGACGAACCGGCCCCGGCGACGGACCTGCCCGCCACACCCGCCGCGCCCCTGGGCCACCGCCGCGTATTCCTGGGAGGGATCTGGCGCCAAGCGGCCCTGTTTGAAAGCGCCGCCCTCTGCCCCGGCCAGCAGGTCCCGGGCCCGGCCCTGCTGGTGGAGCCGGATGCCACCGTGGTCCTGCCCCCGGGTTGGTTGGCGGAAAAGACCAGACGGGGCGATCTGCTGCTCACCGCTCTGGAACACCGGGCCCGCCAGCCGGACCCCGGCCGTCCCGACCCCACCTGGCTCACCCTGTTCAACCGGCGCTTCATGAGCATCGCCGAGGACATGGGCCGGGTGCTGCAAAACACCGCCCGCTCGGTGAACATCCGCGAACGTCTGGACTTCTCCTGCGCCCTGTTCGACCGGGATGGCCGGCTCATCGCCAATGCCCCCCACATCCCCGTGCACCTGGGCAGCATGGGGGACTCGGTACGGGCTATCCTGGAGCGCTTCGGGCCCGTCATGGCCGCCGGCGACGCCTATCTCATCAACTCCCCCTATGCCGGCGGCACCCACTTGCCGGACATCACCGTGGTCATGCCGATATTCGGTGACGGGGGGGTGCGTTACTTCACCGCCGCCCGGGCCCACCACGCCGACGTGGGCGGCATGGCCCCCGGCTCCATGCCCGCCGCCAGCCGGCACATCGACGAGGAAGGCTGCCGCGCCGACGGCCTGCTGATCCTGTGGGATGGACAGTTCCTGGAAGCGGAAGTACGCGCCTGGCTGGGCAATCATCCCCAGCCCGCCCGCAATCCGGACCAGAACCTGGCGGACCTCCAGGCCCAGGTGGCAGCCTGCGCCCTGGGGGCCCGGCGCCTGAAACAACTGGAGGACGAAGTGGGTGCGGCGGCGGTGCCCGCCTACATGGGCTTCGTGCAGGACAACGCCGAGGCGGCGGTGAAGCGCCTGCTGACACGTCTGCAGGACGGCGCCTTCATCCAACCCCTGGACGACGGCAGCCGAATCCAGGTCAGCGTGAGCATTGACGCCACCAGGAGCCAAGCCATCATCGACTTCGCCGGCACCAGCCCCCAGGTGTCCGGCAACCTCAACGCCCCCGCCAGCATCGCCCATTCCGCCGTACTGTATGTGTTCCGCACCCTGATCAGCAGCCGTGCCACGGCTGCTTCCCTCTCCCCCAGCCCTCCCGGCGGGCGAGAGGAGCTTCAAGCATCGCAGAGCGACGTGACTCGGATGGAGGACATCCCCCTCAACGCCGGCGTGTTGCGCCCCCTGGACATCCGCCTGCCGGCGGGGTCCCTGTTGAATCCCACCTACCCCGCCGCCGTGGTGGCCGGCAACGTGGAGACTTCCCAGAACATCGTCGATGCCCTCTATGGGGCCCTGGGGATCCTGGCGGCAGGCCAGGGCACCATGAACAACCTCGCCTTCGGCGACGGCGCCCATCAGTATTACGAAACCGTGTGCGGCGGCACCGGCGCGGGGCCGGGCTTCCACGGTACCTCGGCGGTCCACTGCCACATGACCAACTCCCGCCTCACGGACCCGGAAGTACTGGAACTCAACTTCCCCGTGCGGGTGGAGCGCTTCGCCATCCGCCGGGGTTCCGGAGGTGAAGGGCATTGGCGGGGCGGCGACGGGGTGGTGCGCCGCCTGCGCTTTTTGGCCCCCATGCAGGCCAACCTGCTGGCCCTGCGGCGGCGGGTGGCGCCCTTCGGCCTGGCGGGCGGCGGTGCCGGCCTGCCCGGACGGCAATGGATCGAACGCCGGGATGGCCGCGTGGAATCCCTGCCCGGCATTGCCGAATTTCACCTGCATGCAGGTGACCTGCTGCACCTGGAAACCCCCGGGGGAGGCGGTTACGGCACCCATGACCCCGTCGCGCCAGAGGCGCACAAGGCCTGACGCGCTGTCATCCCAGATTGTCCATTAGGCGGCCATACGAGCCTACGCGGGGCCTACGCGCGCCCTGGCGGCCGCTTTGCGGCGTCTTCGCCCCCGTGCTCGTCGCCAATAGACTCGGCTATTGGCTCCTCCCCCGTGCGCGAATCCACTCGCAAATCGCCACGCCATCTTCGCGCATCCTAATGGACAATCTGGGATCATTCCGCCATCCAACTCTCCAGAAGCAGCATGAAACGACGCCACCTTGCCCCCTTTGCCATCCTTGCCGGTCTGCTCCACCTGACTCCCGCCCAGGCCTTCGAAGTCGCCGAGTTCAAATCCGGCATGGCCCAGTCCGAGGTGAAGAACCAGCTCATCGCCAACTGGAATTTCGACCGGGTGGTGGAACCCTCCGACGATGTGATCCTGGCCTTCGACAACGACCCCAGCATTGCACGCCGTTACCAGTTCCGCTTCTGCAAGGGCAAGCTGGTGGGCTTCGAGCAGGACGTGCGCCCCTCCCTCAAGTCCCTGATCATCACGGTGAACAACTACAACAACAAGCACGGCCAGCCCTTCCGGGTGTATTCCAACACCCACGTGGTCAGCAACGGGGAAAAGGCGGTGTTCGCCCTGTTCTGGAAGGACGGCACCGATACCATCGCGGTGAAGTACATCGTCCTGCCCAATGCCGAGCAGATGAGTCTGGCCTTCGACGCCCAGAACCTCTGTTATCCCACACCGCGCATGTGATGCGCGGCGGCGCTTTGCCGGGCGCCGGGCCTATAGTTCCAGCAGCAGCCGCGCCGGGTCCTCCAGGGCCTCCTTCACCACCCGCAGAAAGCTCACCGCCTCCCGGCCGTCGATGATGCGGTGGTCGTAAGTCAGGGCCACGTACATCATGGGCCGGATCACCACCTGGCCGTCCTCGGCCACGGGCCGCTCCTGGATCTTGTGCAGACCCAGCACCCCGGACTGGGGCGGATTGAGGATGGGGGTGGACAGCAGGGAGCCGAACACGCCACCGTTGGAGAGGGTGAAGGTGCCCCCCTCCAGTTCTTCCAGGGTCAGCTCCAGGCTGTTGGCCCGGCGGGAGAACTCGGCGATCTTCTGCTCGATCTCGGCGAAGGTCATGCGGTCCGCATGGCGCAGCACCGGCACCACCAGCCCCCGCTCCGAGCTCACCGCCACACCGATGTCGTAGTAGTCGTGGTAGACGATCTCCCGGCCCTCCAGGCTGGCGTTCACCAGGGGATAGTCCTTCAGGGCCTGGCACACCGCCTTGGTGAAAAAGGACATGAAGCCCAGCTTCACGCCGTGCTCCTCCTGGAAGCGTTCCTGGAAGCGCTTGCGCAGGTCCATCACCGGCTGCATGTTGATCTCGTTGAAGGTGGTGAGCATGGCCGCTGTGTTCTGAGCCTCCTTGAGACGTTCGGCGATGCGCTGGCGCAAGCGGGTCATGGGCACCCGGCGCTCTGGGCGAGACGGTCCGGCAGCCGGCGGGCAAGGCGGGCAGTCGCCCCTGGCTGGGGCCGCCGGTGCAGGTCTGGCGAACGTCACGGGCTCACGCCGGGGTTCGGCGGCCGCCCTGCCCCGCAGCCTGGGGGGGAGGAATTCAGAAGGCGCTGGTTTTTGCGCCGGGGCCGGCTTGTGAACGGGAGCGGGTTCCCTGGCGGAATCCGTCGCAAGCCCAGCCTCGCTGTCGATCAGGGCCAGCACTTGCCCCGCCTTCACCTCACCCCCTGCCGGCACGCGGATCTCGCTGAGCACCCCGTCGCTGGGGGCAGTGACCTCCAGGATCACCTTGTCCGTCTCCAGGTCCGCCAGCACTTCGTCCCGGGCCACGCGATCACCCACGGCCTTGCGCCATTCCAACAGGGAACCGGACTGCACGGATTCGGACAGCTCGGGCGTCTTGACTTCGATCAGCTTGGACATGGGCGTCATTCCTGGGGGCAACAAGTTTCGATTGTAGGGATGAAGCACCAGACATGGGGAGGTGGCGTGGATGTGACCACGCTTGCCCTCTGGCTTTTTTCGTTAATACTGGATAAAGACATCCAGTTAACGAACAAGCGACACAGGAGTCAGAGATGACCAGGCATGCGGACGTGGCCGTGTGGCCCCTTTTGTTGGCGACTTTCCTGCTCCTGCTGTGCCCACCGCCGACATCTGCGGACGAATCCCTCCGCGCCAGTCGAACCGAATTGAGCGTCGGCGATCGCGTCACGCTGGAAATCCCGGATGCCATAGGCCTGGCCAAGCCCAAATGGACCCTAGACCCGGCCGGCATCGTCGCATTCGAAGACAAGGACCGGACCAAGGCGGTGGTCAGGGCCCTGGCCCCGGGCCGGGTGATGGTCTCCGCCCGGGTCAAGTTGCTGGACACCACCCTCTATTCCGTTCAGCTGGAGGTCAGGCCCGCAGGACTGACCCGCGGCAAACCGGTGGTCACCGGCAAAGATGGCGGTGACAACGTAAAGCGCCCGGCCATGGACGACGCTCGCATGACGCAGATCGGCGAGCTACTCAAGCGCTACGAGACAGAACTTGGCAGCATCCGCACCCTGTTCGACCAGAACGCCGACAAGAACCGCACCCCGGTCATGGGCGAGCGGACCGAACGCAGGCTGGGTCAGATCACGGAAAAGTTTTTCCAGGAACTGAGCGGCCTGGGCCTGAGCGTGCGGGATCTGCAGCAGTTCAAGGAAGCGTACAAGGCGGCAGGTCCGGGAGGCAGCCCCCTGTTCCCGGGCCAGGGGGCCTGGGACGACGCCTTCCTGGGCACCGAACGCGCCCTCATGATGGGCCGGGCGCAGTTGGTGCAGCGTCTCTGGCTGGAGACTTTGCAGGACACGTTTAAAGCCAACCCGGATGCCGCGGTGTTCGGCGAGATCGACATCGGCTCCTGGGTGAAGATGCGCCTGGGGGATCTGGGCTTCCAGGCGGACATCGACTTTTCCAGCGTCTCCATCGACCCTGAGCTGAACCGTTGGATCGTGGATCGGTTCGAGGGCAAGCTGCGTCAGCACACTTCCCTGGACATGGTCCAGGCCGACGCCCTGCTCACCCCCCACGGCCAGGCCACGGCAGACGTGTTCATCGGCGACTGGGGCAAGACCTTCGCCGAGCTGGACATGCTCAAGCGCTCCAAGTGGAAGGTGATCAAGGTCGAGAAGAACCCGGACGGCAGCCTGGACCTGGACGAGAACGGCCGGCCGAAGATCCGCATGGTGGAGAAACCGGGCACGCAACTGTTCTGGGAAGTGGCCTTCCGCAGGCTGGAGGCGGGTCGATTCGCGGAAGTGGATTTCCCCAAGATGGACCTGGCCAAGGAACCCATGCTGTCGCTGGAGATGCTGCGCCACGGCATCCACGACATCGAGCACGGCCCCTACTCCCGCGGCCAGAAACTCATCAAGATGCTCAAGTACGCCGAGCGCAGCTATTTCATGAGCAAGAAGGCCGTGGCGGAATATGGCTTCAACCCCTATGCCGCCAACGACCCCCTGTTGGCTCAGGCGGCGGAAAAGGTCATCGCCAACAAGAACGATCCTGAAAAGGTGGCGGACCTTCTGCGCGCGCTGTCCGGCGAGGAGATCACCGCCGACAACGTGGAAGCGGTCACCGACAAGCTGGTAGCGCGGGCCAAGACGGCCATGCACGACAATGCCGCCCGAGCGCTGGCCTTCAGGCTCAACGCCATCGCCAGGATCGACAGCGACGCCGCACGCCAGCAGGCGGCCGAAAAGCTGTGGCGCGACCTGGGCACGGAGCTGGATACCTTCCGCAATACCACGGGCGAGCCGCCGAAAATCATGGTGGAGGCCCAGGAGATGGCCAAGGCGGTGATGGAAGGCAAGCTGCCCCCCGCCGAACTGGAGGCCAAGGCCAATGCCCTGCACAAACTGCTCAACGAGGCCTACAAGCTGTCCGATTCGGTCATCGACCGCATCCTCATGTCCGACAGCGTGCTCAAGCTCAAGGCCTATCTGCGCAGGCTGGGCTGGGTGGAGAAGGCCATCGACGACTTCGCCACCAAGGCCAAGCAGAAATTCCCCAATGTGGCCGACTTTCACGGCAAGGTCATGGAGCTCAACGCGCAACTGGAGAAGACCACCTCGGGCTCCGGCCTGCTCAAGGCGGCCGACTGGGCCGACAATGCCTTCACCGTCTACGAGGCCTATTTCAACAGCGATGCCAGCGATGCCCTGCTGAACGCCTCCATCGCCATGGGCCGCGTCGGTGTGCAGTCCTACCTGCCCAGCATGCAGATCCCCTTCGCGGTCTACGACAGTCTGAAGAGCGGCTCGCCCAAGCCCCTGGGCATGGCCGTGGCCTTCATGTACTTCCCCTTTGCCGGTCAGACCTACATGGTCAGCGGGCTGATGCAAAGGGCCGACGTGGGCATACGCGACGCAGAGTTCTACAACGCCCTGAACAAGGTGCTGGAAGTCACCCAGTTCGACACTCAGGGCCGGATCACCGGCTTCAGCCTGCGCAACATCCTGGGCAAGGAGATCGACAGCGAATCCATCTCGCCGCCGGGCAACCGCAAGGCCATCGTCGCCCTCTTCACCAGGCCCGAGAGCAGCTTCTACGTCTCGCCCAATTTCCGCTACTGGTCCTCCCTGGTACCGAAAGAGGACGACCGCTTCGGCCGCTACGAGAACAAGCTGCAGAACCTGCGCCGCTTCTTCGGCCTGAGCGAGGACGTGCGCCACATGACCGTGATGCTGGAGAACTTCAAGGCCAAGTCGGACGCCATGCCCCGGGACCAGTACACCCCCCAGCGCCAGGCGGCCCTGCAACACATGGAAGCGCAGCTCACCGAGACTCTGTGGGTGGCCATGGCGGACATGCTGGAGTCCGCCGCCAAGTCGGTGAACGTGGCCGAGCTGGAGGCCAAGGCGAAGAAACTGGAGGAGGACCTGAACTTGCGGGACTATGACCTGGGCAAGAACAAGGGCCTGCTGTCCAGGATCAAGTGGGAAATCCGCCAGAACTCCAGCCTGCTGAGTGGTGAAAACCCCTATACCGTTACCCTGATCTACGACAAGTACCTCAAGGCCTACGAACGGGTCGACGCCCTGCGCAAGCAGGTCGTGCTGGAGGTCTGGCAGGGCGGTTTCGGCATCGACTATGTGGCGGCCCAGGGCAAACCCATGAAACTGCTGCTCATGGGCGGAAAAGCCGGCGCGCCCGCCCTGTCCGGCGATCCCGCCCAGGACGTCGATCTTGCCGAAAAAACCCTGGCCGCCCATCGGGCCCGGGCCGAGGCCATCCGCGCCGATCTGGCCAACGCACTGGGGCGTGCCCTGGACGACACCCTGGACAGAGACCACCTCAAGGCCCTCGGCCAGATCGGTCTGGAATGGGAACACCTGCTGGACGACTGCGCCGGCCGCGCCGCGCCGAACTGCGAGTCCACCGTGCGCACCGCCTTGCAGGATCGGGTGAAACGCTACAAGGACTACCTGGCCAAGCTGATATCGGCCAGCCAGGTCGTGACGCTGGAAATCCTCGGCCCGACCGACATGAAACTGGGGGATAGCGCCGAGTTCGAGGCCCGCTTCGCCAAACCGGAAGACCAGTCGCGTCCCGGCCTCGCCCTGAATTGGTCAGTGAACAACCGGGCCATGGGCAGCGGCGCCAGGGTCAAGATCAAGGCCGACCAGGCGGGTGCCATGAACCTGGTGCTCAGCGCCACCAGCAAGGCCTCCGGCACGGAGAAGAAGCTGGGCGAAGCAACCCGCACGGTGACGGTTAGAGGGGGCAAGGATGAGAAGCCGGCCGCCAATGCCAAACTGGCCGCCGACATCGACAGCGCCTTGAAAGCGAAGGACTGGAAACGCCTGGTGGACCTGCTTGCCCAGGTGAAAAAGGACGAACAGCGTCGCCTCAAGGACAGCACCGCTTGGCAGGCCGACGTGGACGCCCTCACCCGCGCCCTGGACAGTCTGAAGAAGGAACGCCTGCAATGGGCCCTGGCGTGGCAGGACTACATGGACGCCCTGGACCACATCGATTCCCTCACCTGGGACAAGCTCACCCGGGCGGTGGACCGCCAGCGAGAGTTGACCCAGGAACGTTGCTACAAAGACTCCAGCCCCAGCGAGGACCCACGCAAACGGGAGGCCCGCTGCCAGAAGGAGGCCTCGAACTTCTACGACACCTGCCTGAGCGACTGGCCCAAGCAGCACTTCGAGGAACGCCAGCGCATCCGCATGGCCAAGGAGCAACTGCCCGACAAGGTGCAGTCCTTGCACAGCGCGGGCTATTTCAGTCACAAGGACTGGTTCGAGGCGGTGGAGAAACTGGCCGACCAGTACAAGCTGCCTTACCCGTGGCCCAACCCGGTGACGCCGCGTCTGAAATATGCCGCCAGCTGCGCCAGCGTGGACCTGCCCACGGGTGCCAAGAAGCCCGAAGCTGCCGACTTCAAGGTCACGGTCAACGTGCCCCAGGCCATCGTGCCTTATGGCCAGAGCGTCACCCTGACCGCCAGCGCCCAGGGCGGCAAGGCGCCCCACAGCTACGCCTGGTCCACGGGCGGCAGCGGGGCGCGGGTTACCGTGACGCCCCGCTGGGCCGGGGAATGGACGGTGACGGTGACCGCCACCGATGCCAACGGCAAGACCGGCGAGGGCCAGGGCACCCTGATGGTCTCCCCGGCCAAAGTGAAGATGAACGGCACCCAGCCCCAGGTGTTCTACGGCAGCCGGGCCCCCTTGTCCCTGCCCGGCAAGGAGGCGCCACCCCCGGCACCTGACCCCTGCGCCGGGCGCAAGGCCACCAACCCCTACGACGAATGCCTGCGTATCGACGTCAAGGCTCTCAAGTCGGTGTCCACCGCGAATCCCAACTATATGCCGCCTGCCCCCGGCATGGTCCATGACCCGGCCCAGGTCCAGGCCTTGCCGGAGAGCGCGCCACCGCCGAGGACAGGCAAGCAGAAGGTGGTCTGGCAATCCGAGCCGGCCGTGGGCTTCAACCCGCCCACCAGTGAGGATGGCCGCACCCAGGTCATCTACAGCCGCATGGGCCCGGTCAAGCTTTGGTGCGAGATCCTGGAAGCCATCGATGGGGACTTCCGCACCGTGGGCGAGTGCGAGCAGGAAACGGTACAGGTCATCGCCCCCCGGTTCAGCGTCAGCTTCACCCCGCCCGAGGGCCAGGGCCGCGTTGGCCAGGACATCCGCGCCCTGGTCACCAGCCAGCCTGCCGTGAACGACGATCTCATCGACTTCCGCTGGTTCGACCCGCCCGGCGCCAATCGCATGGAACTGACCAGCAACGCCCGGGAAATCAGCTTCAAGGTGAAGGACGCCAGGCCCCTGGTACTGAAGGCCCTGGCACGGGTGCCCTATCACGGAGACGAGATCGCCGAGGTGAGTGGCAGCTATACCGCCACGGCCTATGAAGTGAAGATCGGCCCACCTCGCGCCCGCGGCCCACAGTTACAGGTCTGGGTCTGCGATACCCAACTGGGAAATGCCCAGAAATGCGGCATGAAGAACCTCCCGCAGGGCCAGTTCGCCACCTTCCAGGACATCTTCCTGCAGGCCCAGGTGACCCCCGCGCCCACCTCGCCGCGTTACCTCTGGTCGGTGGATCCCTCCGGCTCGTGCGGCCTGCCGGGCAGCGGCAGCGAACTCCGGCTCAATTGCAGCAGTACTGGCAGCTACACGGTACGCCTGCAAGTCCATGACGCCGACAACACCCTCCTTGGCCAGGACGAGATCGGGATCAGTGTCTCGGCCAGCGACAACGACATCCGGCAGGCGCCGAAATCCAAGGAGGCATACGACAAGATGCAACAGGCCAAGCAACAGGCGAACATGGGCCAACTGGACCCGGCCATCGAACTCGCCAACGCGGCCGCCGGACTCGACCCGAAGAATGCCGAGGCGAAGGACTTGGGCAAGCGCTGGAGCGACGAGCGCAATACCGTACACCAGCTGATCGATCAGGCCAGGAAGGCCTTGCAGGGCAACAAGCCCGAAGATGCCCAGAAGGCCATTGACGCGGCCAAGAAGCTGCATCCCAGGTATCCGCCGGTGATCGACGCCGAGAAGCAGCTCGCCGAGAAGCGCAAGGCCCTGGGCCAGTCGACCACGTCCCCCGTCATCGGCAACGCGCAGCCCATTAGCCTGGCCGGCGTGGGTGGCAATCAGACCACGCCGCGCACGGTCAAGGGCGTCACCATCGACGACAGCTCCTGGATCCGCTTCAAATCCACGGACGAAAACCGGAAGCGCCTTGACATCCCTGTGCCGACGCCGACCCGCGCGGCGGCGGTGGCCATCGTCTCCAACCTGGACGACGCCACCTACCTGGAAGAAGGTAAGACAATTGCCCGCATCATCGTCAGCAAGGACACCGGCGACGAGGTTCTGGAAATCCAGGCCGCCGTGCACACCAGCGAATGGAACTACGGCGTCGGACCCAAGCACAAGCGGGTGGACAGCGCCGACATCGGCGACAACCGCTTCCTAGTCGTGCTGCCGTTGGCTCGTCCAGGCACGGTGCAGGGCCTGCGGATCGAGTACGTGGAAACCAACGCGCCCATGTGGGCCGGCCACGCCCCCGGCTTCTGCCTGCGGGGCATCAGCCTGGTGAGCGACACCCGTGGCCTGACACTCACCCCGGCCGGCACCCCGACGAATGCGGTAGCCACCGGTACCGTGAACGTCACCGGCAAATGGCGCACCAGCGAGGGCGAACTGACCCTGGTGCAGAGCGGCCGCTCGGTCACAGGCAGCTACACCAGCGACGGCGGCGAAATCGTCGGCGAGATGAATGGCAACGTGCTGGAGGGCTTCTGGATCGAGAACGGTTCCGCCGAGCGCTGCGCCACGGCGAAGAACGGTCGCCATTACTGGGGCCGCATCCGCTGGACCTTCGAGGGCGGCAGGTTCACCGGCAACTGGAGTTACTGCGACAAGCCGGTGGCGGGTGGCGGCGGCTGGAACGGCGAACGAAGCGGCGACGTACCGCCCGGCTATGCGCCTCCCTCCAGCGCTTCCTCCACGGCCGCCGCCGGCAGTGGATCGGCGGAAAACAAGCCGCCCGGTGTCGCCTCTTCGGTCGGTACCCCTGCCGGCACCCCGCGCATCGCCGAGTTCACCTGGCTCGGCATGGACGAGGACCGGGTGGGCGACTGGGGCAACGGCAAGGCCAATGGCACCCGGGACGGCCACTTCCGTCTCACCCTGGAGGCACCGGGACGCTTTGGCCTGGCCACTTTGTCTCTGTGGAGCGCCAACGAGAGAGGCGAGAAGGCGGGGGGTCAGATCTGGCACACCCGGAATGGCAACTACTGGATGCTGGGGGTGTTCCGCGACGGACGCCAGCTCAACGCCTCCCATGTGGCCAGCCTGGGCGACTTCCCGGAACGGGTCAGCCTGGACCTCTACGCCAACAGTTCCGGCTGGTTCAATCCGGGCCAGTGGTTCCTGCTGGAACTGGAAACCACCGACGGCAAGGTGCTTCGCCATTTGATTCGCTTGGGCGAGGCAGGCATTCGCCAGGGCGGTACCTTCTCGTCCCCGGGCGGTCGCGACTACACCGGCCATGAGAGCTCCAGCGCGACACCGGACCCTCATTCAGGCACGGGATACCTGCGCATCGAAGCCTGCGTCGACGGCAGCGACTGGATCAGCCTCGACCACGGCAGGCTCAACCACCAGCACCGCGCCTTCGCTCAGATCGGCACCCATGGCGGCTGCCCCGCCTCGCATCAGGTGGCAGGGGGTGGGTTCCTGGTCGATGGCCTGCCCGTCAACCTGGCGCGCCTGCCCATGCCGGTGGGCATGGCCGGCATCGGCCGCTTCGAGGTGGAACGGGGCCGCGGTCAGGTGCGCCTGGATGGCGCCAACCGCATCCTGATCGACGATGACGCTGCCGGTGGGCCAGATGTCTACATCATCCGTCTGTACCCCAGCGCCGCGGCAGCGGCCACGACGCCAGTCAGCACCCTTCCGGGGGGGCGCGACTACACCGCCGCGCCGGTCCAGGGCCAGCTCATCTTCGAAGTGGGCAACATCGGCGCGGTCGGCAATGGGCCTTCGAAGGCGACCCGATTCACCCTCACCGCGCCGCATGTCATCACCCTGATCCGCAATTACCACTGGAACGGCGCCCGTGGCGCCGCGCCCGGAACCATTGCCCTGAAAGCCAGGGACGGCGCCGGCTATGGTCCGTGGCAGGCCAGTGGCAGTCCCGGCCAGGGCGGGGTGCCCAACGCCTACTGGAGCGTCTACCCCAACGTCACCCTGCCGGCCGGCACTTACACGGTGATCGATTCGGACCCCGCCACCTGGTCGCACAATGCGGAATCGGGCAACCGCGGTTTCGTGCGGGTCGAGGGGTATCCCGCTGATGCAAGTCCGTCCACCTCGCCCGCCACCGGCAATACCCAGGTCGACAGCCTGATGAAGGAGGTGGACGGACTGCTCGATGCCGTCAAATCCCTCAAGGGACTGTTCGGGAAATGACGCCCCATGCCACGGCGCGCCCGGTTAAGACCGGGCAGCCGGAGGCCATCCGGCAGGCCGATCACGTGGCCGAGCCAGCGTGGTTGCTGGCAACGATCCTCGTCGCGGTGGCGCTGGCCTACGCCAACGCCTTGGTGGCGAGCTTCCAGTTCGACGATTTCAACATCATCGTCGACAACCAGGCGGTACATTCCCTGGCCGCCTGGTGGGCGGGCATGCCGGGCATCCGGCCGCTGCTGAAACTGTCCTATGCGCTGAACTGGCTGGCTGACCCGGGGCCCATCGGTTTCCATGCCGTCAATGTCCTGCTGCATGGGCTCAACGTCGCCCTGGTCTGGCGCCTGAGCGGACACCTGCCGCTACCGGCCGGCTGGGAGCCCGGTCCGCAAGGGCTCCGGGTCCGCCTGGTGGCGACCCTGCTGTTTGCCTTGCACCCCATCCAGACCGAGTCGGTCACCTACATCAGCGGCAGGTCGATGAGCCTGATGGCCGCCTTCGGCCTGGCCGGTCTGCTCGCCTGGCTGGATGCCCCGTCCCGGCCTCGGCCCGGCCTCTGGCGGGGCGTGGCCGTCCTGCTGCTGGCCGCCGCCATCCTGACCAAGGAAGTGGCGGTGGCCCTGCCCCTGGCCCTGCTGCTGTTCCGGCTTGAAGGACACGGCCTCGCCCGCCATGCCCCCTTCCTCCTGGTCGCTCTGGCTTTGATCGTCCTGTTTGGTCTGTTCGGCTACCAGCGCTTGCTGACCGAGCCGGCGCCCCGGGGACTGGGGGCCAATCTGCTGTCCGAAGCCAACGCCCTCTACTACCTGCTTGGCCAGTTGTTCCGGCCCCATGCCCTCCATATCGATCCATCGCTGCCCGAATTGAAGGGGTGGTCACCGTTGTCCATCGCCCAAGTCGCCGGCCTGACGGTTGCCATGGTGGCGGCCTGGCTGGGCCGTGGCCGCCGGCGCTGGCTCTTCTTCGCCGTGGGCTGGTTCGTCATCCTGCTGTTGCCCAGCCACAGCCTGATCCCCCGCGTGGACCTGGCCAGCGAGCGCCATCTCTACCTGGCCGGGCTGGGGCCTTACTGGCTGGCCGGCGTCGCCCTCGCCGCTCTGCCCGGCCGCTGGACCTGGCATGTCCTGGCCATGGCCTTGATCCTGGCCGGCATCACCTTCACCCACTTGCGCAATCTGGATTACCGCAACGAGATCAGCCTGTGGCGCCAGACCACCCGGATCGACCCGGGCAATGCCCGGGCCTGGAATAATCTGGGTTGGGCCTACCTGGTGGCCGGAAATCAGGAGGAGGCCAGGCAGTCTTTCCGGCGCGCCCTGGCCATCGACCCGGGCCACGACAAGGCGCGACGCAACCTGCACTACCTCGATAGGGTGACACCATGAGCGACAACACCGAGCCCCTCGTCTGGGAAACCGACCTGCCGCTGTTCTCCCGCCGCATGCTTAGGCAATGGAGCCTGGCCATGCTGGCCACCGCATGCGTGCTGTCCGTCTTGCTGGGCACGGTGTTCGCCGCCCAGGGGGAGTGGGACGCCCTCCCCCCCGCCATGACCATGATTGCCGCCGTCACCACGGGCCTGTGGGTGCTGGGCCTGCTCATCATGGCGGTGATGTTCCGGGGCAAGTACCGGGTGCGCTACACCCTGTCTGACAAGGGCCTCCTGTGCGAAACCATCGATAGCGTGGCGAAGAAGGCCAACCGGGCCGCCATCGTGGTGGGCGTGCTGGCGCGCAGCCCTCAGGCCGTGGGCGCGGGCCTCATCGGCGTTTCACGGGAAGTCGAGGAAGTGCGCTGGTCGGGTGCTTTCCGCGCCGAGCGCCACCCCCGGGAACAGGTCGTCATGCTGCGCAACGCCTGGCGCAGCCTCCTCTGGGTGCAATGCACGCCAGACAACTACGCCCAGGTGGCCGACGCCATCGACCGGCACATGCAGCGCCATCGCACCACCAGCCGGGTGTCCGGCAAGTCGCCGCTGCCGGTCTACCTGGGGCGCAGCCTGCTGGTGGTGGTGGCGAGCCTACCCCTGTTCCCGCTGGCCGAGGAATTCGACACCGGCCTTTTTCTGCCCCTGTTGATCCTCTGCTTCGGGCTGGCCATGGTTTGGCTCATCAACCTGTTTGGCTGGGTGGTGCTGGGGGGCTTGATCGCCCAGGCCGGCATGGTGGCGCTGGACCAGATGGAAATGCGCCCATCCCTGTTCGAGCCGGGGCGATCCTATCGTGCGTGGGAGGTGCTGGGCGGGGCTGAACTCAGCCTGCTGCTGCTGGCCGGCCTGGGTACCGGCATTCTCGCCTGGCTTTCCATCCAGGCCCTGCAAGGCCGCTGGCTGGCCGCGCTGGTGGCGGATCAGAGCGACATGGGCGGCTGAATCCTGTTCAAACCGTCAGCCCCGAGGGGCAAACCGCTGCCTCAGGCGGGCCCCTTGCAGGCTCAATGGTCCTCGATCCGGGTCACGGTGTCCTCGGCCAGTTCGCCGGTGTCCGTGTCCAGCCAGCCCGCCAGGCCCAATTCCTCCTCCGCCTCCTCCAGGGTTTCCGCCGGTTCGTAGTCGCTATCCGGCTGGTATTCCATGTCCTGGACCGCTTCCAGCAGGGTATCGAAGGGGCCGTGGTATTCGCCGCTTTCCTGGTCCAGCCAGAAGAATCCGTCCGGCCGTTCAACGATGCGGGTCCTGTCGTAGTCGGGGGGGGTCTCGGGAATGATCTGTGTCATGGGCAAACTCCGTGGGAAGGAAATCACCTGGGAGGTTCATTTTAGGCGATCCCGAGAGGTTCGGGATTCCCGGGAAAAACCCATGAGCAACCAGCGCCGCCTTGCCGGGTTGGGGGCGTATGCGGTACCGGTAAAATGGCGTCATGCTGAATCTCCGCCACCGCACCGCCCCCGCCCCGGCCCGGGAAGCCCTGATCCGTAGCGGCCTCCCTCCCCTCCTGGCCAGACTGTTCGCCGCCCGGGGCGTGACGGGGCCAGAGGACCTGAAGCGGGGCCTGGACGAACTCCTGCCCTATACCCGCCTGCTGCATTGCGAGGCCGCCGCTGTCCGCCTGGCGGATGCCATCGACCGCCGGGAACGCCTGCTGGTGGTGGGGGACTACGATGCGGACGGCGCCACCGCCACCGCCGTGGCCATGAACGGCCTCACGGCCCTGGGCGCGAACGTGAGTTACCTGGTGCCCAACCGATTCGAGTTCGGCTACGGCCTGTCGCCGGAGATTGTGCGCCTGGCGGCGGAATGCAAACCCCAGCTTCTGATCACCGTGGACAACGGCATCGCCGCCCATGCCGGTATCGAGGAGGCCCGGCGCCTCGGTATCGAGGTCCTGGTCACGGATCACCATCTGCCCGGTGACACCCTGCCCGAAGCCCTCATCGTCAATCCCAACCAGCCCGGCTGCACGTTTCCCAGCAAGCACCTGGCCGGGGTGGGGGTGATGTTCTACGTCCTCATTGCCCTGCGGGCGGAGTTACGAAAACGCGGAGGGTTCGCCACCCGGCCGGAGCCCAACCTGGCCGCCCTGCTGGACCTGGTGGCCCTGGGCACCGTAGCGGATGTGGTGCGGCTGGACGCCAACAACCGCCTGCTGGTGGCCCAGGGGGTGGCCCGCATGCGCCAGGGCCTGGCCCGGCCGGGCATCCAGGCCCTGTTCCGGGTGGCCGGGCGCAAGCCTGAGCGGGCCTGTGCCGAGGACCTGGGCTTCGTGGTGGGCCCGCGCCTGAACGCCGCCGGCCGCCTGTCAGACATGAGCCTGGGCATCGAATGCCTGCTGGCCGCCGACCCGGGCCGGGCCCTGGCCCTGGCGGGGGAGTTGGACCAGCTCAACCGGGAACGGCGCGACATCGAAGTGGACATGCAGGAGCAGGCCCTGGCCCTGCTGGAAGGCATCGACGTGGTGGAGGGGGCCAGCCTGTGCCTGTTCGACCCGGCCTGGCATCAGGGGGTGGTGGGCCTGCTGGCCTCCCGTCTGAAGGAACGCCACCATCGCCCCACCCTCATCTTCGCCGATGGTGGCGACGGCCTGCTGAAAGGCTCCGGCCGTTCCATCCCCGGCCTGCACCTGCGGGACGCCCTGGACCGGGTGGACCGACGAGCCCCGGGATTGATGCTGAAATTCGGTGGCCACGCTGCCGCGGCGGGCCTGACCCTGCACCGGGATCGGTTCGAGGAATTCAGCCACCTGTTCGAACAGGTGGCCCGGGAGGCCTTGAGCGAAGCCGACCTCACCCGAAGCATCGAGACCGACGGGGAACTGGCCCGGGAGGAATTCAGCCTTGAAAACGCCGAAGCCCTGCGGGATACCGTGTGGGGTCAAGGCTTTCCCGCACCCACCTTCCACGGCGATTTCCTGGTGCAGTCCCAGCGTCTAGTCGGCGAAAAGCACCTCAAGCTGCGCCTGGCCGGCGATGGCTTTACCGCTGAAGCCATCCTGTTCAACCAAACCCTGCCCCTACCGGAACGTATCCAAGCGGTCTACAGGCTGGACGTGAACGAGTGGAACGGCAACCGCGGTTTGCAGCTGGGCATCAGCCACTGGGCGGAAGCGGGGGAGCGCGAAACACGAACAGGTTGAAAAAGTTACGCGTGGAGGCTTGCGCCACTTCTTCCACGCCGATGCCCCGCAGGGTGGCGATCTCCTCCGCCACGTGGCGCACATAGGCCGGTTCGTTACGCTGGCCCCGATGGGGAACCGGCGCCAGGTAAGGCGCATCCGTTTCGATGAGCAGCCGGTTCAAGGGCACTCGGCGAGCCACTTCCTTCAAGTCCTTGGCGTTCTTGAAGGTGACGATGCCGGAGAAGGAGATATGGAAGCCCATATCCAGGGCCGCGTCCGCCACCGCCTGGCTCTCGGTGAAGCAGTGCATGACGCCTCCCACCTCGCCGGCCCCCTCCTCCGCCAGGATGGCCAGGGTGTCCTCCGCCGCGTTGCGAGTGTGGATCACCAAAGGCTTGCCCGCCTCCCGGGCGGCGCGGATGTGGGTGCGGAAGCGGTGCCGCTGCCAGTCCACGTCCTCCCGGGCCATGCGGTAGTAATCCAGACCTGTCTCGCCGATGGCCACCACCTTGGGGTGGGCGGCCAGTTCAACCAGTTCCGCCACGTCCGGCTCCCGGCCTTCGCCGTGGTCGGGATGCACCCCAACGGAGGCGAATATGTTTTCGTGGGCCTCGGCCAGGGCCAGCACCCGGGGAAAGTGCTCCAAGTTCACCGAAATGCACAGGGCATAGCCCACGTCCGCAGCCCGCATGTTGGCCAGCAGGGGAAGCACGCCTTCGCTGAAGTCGGGGAAATCGATGTGGCAGTGGGAATCGACGAACATGGTCCCACGCCCCTTCACATCGTATGGGTCTGGCGCGTGGATTTCATGGAGTTGCCCAGGATGCCCTCGATCTTGGCGCGCACGCCCGCAGAGCCTTCGTTGTCGTCGAACTGCACGCCGATGCCCTGCTGGCGGTTGCCCTGGGCACCGGCGGGGGTGATCCACACCACCTTGCCGGAGATGGGCATTTTGGTGGGGTCTTCCATGAGGGAGATGAGCATGTAGACCTGGTCCCCCATCTGATAGGGCCGATTGGTGGGGATGAACAGACCGCCGTGCTTGAGGAAGGGCATGTAGGCAGCATACAGGGCGGAGCGTTCCTTGATGGCCAGGGACAACATGCCGGCCCGGCCTGTGGCGTGCTTGACATCCTCGCTCATGGGCGGACTCCTGCGGTCTGGACGTAACGGATGAGCCAGGATTCTAACAACAACTGGGTTTGCAACGGATGCCGCAGCCAGCGCCCTGCCCGCAGCAGTTCCCGTTCCAGGGCCAGGAGAGCGGCCAGGTCGGCCACCTGCCCGACACGGGCCGTCTGTTCCGCCCGGGCGGGAAAGTAGCGCGGCGCACCTGCCAGACGCTGGCTCAGGGCATCCAGCACCCAACGCAGTAGCCAGCTCCAGGCCTCCGCGGGGCTGGACTGGAAGGTCTGGGCCACCGCGCACACGTCCAGGCGCGGGTAGGCCGCCAGGTGGTCGAGAAAGCTTTCCCGCAGGGCACTGCGCTCCGCATCGGCAAAAGCCAGGGCAGACAGAGGCGCGCCACCCGCTTCCGCCAGCAGGTCCTCACCCTTTTCCACCCCCATCCGCTCCAGCCAGGCCAGGGCCTGTTGCCGCTCCGGCAGACTCACGTGGACCTTGCGGCAGCGGGATACCACCGTGGGCAACAGTCGCCCCACTTGGTGGGAGACCAGGATGAGCAACACGCCGGGCGGCGGCTCTTCCAGGGTCTTGAGCAGGGCGTTGGCGGCGGCGGTGTTCATGAGTTCCGCCGGCTGGATCAGGGCCACCCGCCAGCCGCCCCGGTGGGCACTGAGGCATAGGAAGTCCGTGACCTCCCGCACCGCTTCCACGGTGATGAGGCGGCCGCCCCGCTTGGCCGGCTTGGCAGCCCTCTCCTCATCATCGCCGGCGGCCTCGTTCTCCTGGGGCTCCAGGCGGCGGAAATCCGGGTGGTTGCCCTGATCAAACCAGTTACAGGCATCACAGACGCCGCAGGCCCGGCCCTCCACGGGCGCTTCGCACAGCAGGCCCCTGGCCATTTCCAGGGCCATGTCCAGCTTGCCCACGCCGGCGGGACCGTGCAGCAGCAGGGCATGGGGCATGCGCGTCCGGTCGGCCATGAGCCGGGCATAGATCTCCTGGTTCCAGGGATGGATCACGTCAGCTTCTCCAGAATGCGCACAAGCTGCTGTCGTACCTCGTTCAGGCCCAGGCTGCCATCGATGACGCGGATGCGGTTGGCATACTGGCGGGCGCGGCGAAGGTAGGCGTCCCGCACACGGCGGTGGAAATCCGCCTGTTCCCGCTCGAAGCGGTCCGGCTCCCGGGCATTGGCCAGGCGGGCCGCCGCCACTTCCGGGGGCACGTCGAACAGCAGGGTGAGATGGGGTTGCAGGTCTTCCTGGACCCAGGTCTCCAGCACCGCCAAGCGGGCCTCGGGCAGACCCCGGCCGCCGCACTGGTAGGCGAAGCTGGCGTCCGTGAAGCGGTCGGAGATGACCACCTCCCCGGCCGCCAGGGCGGGGCGGATGACCTGCGCGATGTGTTCCCGCCGCGCGGCGAACATCACCAGGGCCTCGGTGTCGGGGTGCATGGCCTCATGCAGCACGATCTCCCGCAGGCGCTCGCCCACGGCAGTACCGCCAGGTTCCCGGGTCATGCGCACCGTCCGGCCCCGTTGCCGGAACCAGTCCGCCAGCCAGTCCAGGTGGCTGCTCTTGCCGGCGCCGTCCACGCCTTCCAGGGTGATGAAGAGTCCGCGCATGGTTTCAGTGTCGCTTTTGATATCGGGCCACGGCCCGGTTGTGGTCGTCCAGGTTGGTGGAGAACACATGGCGACCATTGCCCATGGCCACGAAGTACAAGGCCCGGCTGGCCTCCGGGTTCAACGCCGCATGGATGGCATCCGCCCCCGGCAGGGCGATGGGGGTGGGCGGCAGGCCGGCCCGGGTGTAGGTGTTATAGGGTGTGTCCGTCTCCAGGTCTATCCGGCGCAGGTTGCCGTCGAATCCGGCGCCCAGGCCGTAGATCACTGTGGGGTCCGTCTGCAGGCGCATGCCGATGCGCAGGCGGTTGATGAAGACGGCGGCGATCAGGGCACGCTCGTCGGGGGCCCCCGTCTCCTTCTCGATGATGGAGGCCATGATCAGGGCATCCGTTGGGGTCTTGTAAGGCAGGTTGGGCGCCCGCCGGGCCCAGGCCTCGGCCAGCACCTTGTTCATGGTCTGATAGGCCCGCTTGTACAGGGCCAGGTCCGAACTGCCATGGTCGTAGAAGTAGGTATCCGGGAAGAAACGGCCCTCCGGGTGTGTCTCTGCGACGCCGATGGCTTGGAGCAATTCCGCATCGGACAGGCCGGCGCTGTCGTGGCGCAGGTCCTGCCGGGCATCCAGGGCCCGTCGCATCTCGGCGAAGGTCCAGCCCTCGATGATCGTGACCTTGCCCAGAAGCGTCTCCCCGGCGGTGATCTTGTGCAGCAGCTCCAGAGGGGAGACCGGCCCGGTGAGGCCATAGCCGCCCGCCTTGATGGCCTGGGATTTGCCCAGGACCCGCGCCAGCAGCTCGAACAGGAAGGGATGTTCCAGGGCCCCCGCGTGGGCCATGTCCCGGGACGCCGCCTTGAGGCTGGCCCCCTGGTGTACCGAGAAGGCCAGCGGGTAGTCGGCGCCCGTGCGCATGGGGGTGAAGGCATACCAGGCCATGCCGCCCGCACCCAGGGCCACCACCACGAGGGCCAGAAACGCCACGAAGCTACGCATGGAGCAGTTCCCACAAGGCCTGACTCACCACGGGGGTGCCCCATGAGCGGTTCTCCAGCCGGGCCACCCGCCACAAAAGAATGAGGCTGTTGGTGAAGAAGAGTTCATCGGCGGCATACACATCGCCCAGGGTGAGTTCCGTCTCCTCCACCCGGTAGCCGGCGCGGGTGGCTGCCGCCATGAGCCGGGCCCGGGCCACCCCCGCCACGCCGCACTTGTCCAGGCGCGGGGTGCGCAGCCTGCCGCCGTGCCAGAGGAACAGGTTGCTCATCACACCGCCCACCACCTGCCCGGGCTGGTCCAGGAGTATGCCTTCCCGGATGTCCGCGTCTTGCCACTCGGCCCGGGCCAGCACGTTTTCCAGACGGTTCAGATGCTTCACCCCGGCCAGGGCGGGTTGATGCCCCAGGCGCAGGTGGCAGACCCTCGCGGTAATGCCCTCTTCCGACAGGGGGGCATGCTCGTGAGGCCAGACGGTCACGATGCGGGTGGATTGGGAGTGAGGGGGCGGCGCGTAGCCCCGGGGGGCCTCGCCCCGGGTCACCGTCAGGCGCACCACGCCAGAGGCGGGCAAATCGAGCCGGCCCAGATCCTGCTCCCAGACAGCCGGGGGCGGACAGGCCAGTCCCAGGCGGCGGCAATCCTCCTTCAGTTTGTCCAGGTGCTCACCCCACCAGCAGGGCCGGCCGCCATCGACACGCAGGGTGCGGAACACGCCATCGCCATAGCTCAGGCCCCGGTCCAGGGCCGCCACCTGGGCGGTGGCCCTGCCATTCACGAGGGTCTGACTGGAAGTACTCACCACGCGACCACGGGCAGCGGTCGCTCAGAGCTTGCGGAAGATCAGGCTGCCGTTGGTGCCGCCGAAGCCGAAGTTGTTCTTCAGGGCGTAGTCGATCTTCATGGGGCGGGCCTGGTTGGCGCAGTAATCCAGGTCGCACGCCGGGTCCTGCTCGAAGAGGTTGATGGTGGGCGGCGAAATCTGATGGTGCACGGCCAGGACGGTGAACACCGATTCCAGGCCGCCAGCCCCCCCCAGCAGATGGCCGGTCATGGACTTGGTGGAGTTCACCACCAGCTTGTAGGCGGCATCGCCGAAAGCCAGCTTGATGGCGTCGGTCTCGTTCTTGTCCCCCAGGGGCGTGGAGGTGCCATGGGCGTTGATGTAGTTCACCTGATCCGGGTTGATGCCCGCGTCCTTCATGGCATTGAGCATGGATCTCCGGGGACCGTCGGTGTCCGGGGCGGTCATGTGGTAGGCGTCGCCGCTCATGCCGAAGCCGGCCAGCTCGGCGTAGATGCGGGCGCCGCGGGCCTTGGCGTGCTCATATTCCTCCAACACCAGCACCCCGGCCCCCTCCCCCAGCACGAAGCCGTCCCGGCCCATGTCCCAGGGGCGGCTGGCAGTGGCGGGATCGTCGTTGCGGCCAGACAGGGCCTTGGCGGCGGAGAAGCCCCCCACCGCCAGGGGACAAACCGTGGATTCGGCGCCACCACAGACCATCACATCCGCGTCGCCATAGGCGATGGTACGGGCGGATAGGCCAATGGCATGCAGGCCCGTGGTACAGGCGGTGACCACCGCCAGGTTGGGCCCCTTCAGGCCAAACATGATGGACAGGTTGCCCGAGATCATGTTGATGATGGTGCCGGGGATGAAGAAAGGGGAAATCTTGCGGGGGCCGCCGGTCTCGATGTAGGTCTTGTGGGTGTCCTCGATCATGGGCAGGCCACCGATGCCGGAACCGATGTTCACGCCGATGCGTTCCCGGTTGGCGTCGGTGATTTCCAGGCCGGAATCCTTGATGGCCTGAATGCCCGCGGCCAGGCCGTAATGGATGAATACATCCATGCGGCGGGCCTCTTTGGCGGACAGGTATTGGGCCACGTCGAAGTCCTTGACTTCACCGGCCACCTGGGAGGCAAAGGCGGAGGCATCGAAACGGGTGATCCGCGTAATACCGGAACGGCCGGCCAGGAGGTTGGCCCAGCCCTCTTCCACGGTGTTGCCCACGGGGGAAATGAGGCCCAGGCCGGTAACCACGACTCTACGCTTGGACATGAGGAGCCACCTCGGTGCGATGGAGAGTTGAATGAATTGATCCGGGCATCGCGCCCCGATCCAGTCGGACACGCGCCCAAATGGAAACCGGCGCCTGGCCGGGCACGAACCGAGCCCGATCAGGCGCCGGCAGGACGATTACTGCTTGTGAGCGTTGATGTAATCAACAGCCTGCTGAACGGTCGTGATCTTTTCGGCCTCTTCGTCGGGAATCTCGCATTCGAACTCCTCTTCCAGGGCCATCACCAGTTCCACCGTGTCCAGAGAATCCGCGCCCAGGTCGTCCACGAAGGAAGACTCCAGCTTGACGTCCGCTTCGTTGGCGCCCAGCTGTTCGGCAACGATCTTTTTGACACGCGCTTCGATATCGCTCATTTGCTGCTACTCCCTAAAGGGTAAAAAAAGCGGAGGGATTCTACCAAAAAAAAACCCGTTCAACCCCCGCTGGCCAGAATCAATCCATGTACATGCCGCCGTTGACGTGCAAGGTGGTGCCCGTCACGTAGCCCGCGCCTTCAGAGGCCAGGAATGCCACCGCATGGGCGATGTCCTCGGCGGTGCCGAGCTTGCCCAGGGGGATGCGCTCCAGCAGCTTATCCCTGGCCGCTTCAGGCAGGGCCCGGGTCATGTCGGTATCGATGAAACCAGGGGCCACACAGTTGACGGTGATGCCCCGGCTGCCCACTTCCTGGGCCAGGGATTTGGAAAACCCGATCATGCCCGCCTTGGCCGCGGCATAGTTGGTCTGACCCGCGTTGCCCGCCGTGCCCACCACGGAGGCGATGCTGATGATGCGACCGAAGCGGGCCTTCATCATGGGGCGCAGCACGGCCCGGGACAGGCGAAACACGGACGTCAGGTTGGTTTCCAGGATGGCGGCCCACTCCTCGTCTTTCATGCGCATCAGCAGGTTGTCTCGGGTAATGCCGGCGTTGTTCACCAGAATGTCGATGCGGCCATGCCTGCCCAGAATGGCCTCGATGGACGCCTCCACCTGGGCCCCGTCGGTAACGTTGAGCATCATGCCCTCTCCCTTAAGGCCGGCCGTGGCCAGGCCCTGGGTAATGGCCGCAGCGCCGGATTCCGTCGTGGCGGTGCCCACCACCCTGGCCCCCGCCTTGCCCAGGGCATGCAGAATCGCCTTGCCGATACCCCGGCTGGCGCCGGTGACCAGTGCCACGCGTCCTTCCATTGTCATTTCTCCATCTTCACCGTTGAGTGTTCAACCCAGATTGTCCATTAGGCGGCCCTACGGGCCTACGCACGCCCTGGCGGTCGCTTTGCGGCGTCTTCGCGCCCGTGCTCGTCGCCAATAGACTCGGCTATTGGCTCCTCCCCCGTGCGCGAATCCACTCGCAAACCGCCGCGCCATCTTCGTG
>Ga0272446_1001094_pt1 | contig 40481 bp, 30 predicted proteins | sample YNPCB0061_FD_194587 | JGI IMG/M metagenome (GOLD analysis project Ga0272446, IMG submission 194587) | Hot spring microbial mat communities from Yellowstone National Park, WY, United States - YNP-CB-006-1 | ecosystem: Environmental > Aquatic > Thermal springs > Hot (42-90C) > Sediment | place...
TCACGCGCCGGTGCACATCCGGTGCGCGCAACAGCATGCCGCCCCACGGTTGCCCGTCGCGCCGCAGGCGCCCGGGCGCAACCCGCGTTACCCGCAGACTGGCTGACGACTCCCCGCGGGCGATCCATTGTGCCAGCGCCACGCGATCATACTCAACAAGCGGATGGGCGCAGGCGACAAACGTATGATCATTGTCAGGCCCGCGGCCACGTTCAAGCAGCGTGATGACCGTGTTAATCTCCGCCTGTGCAAACGAACGGGCAGCCCGGCTCTCGATGACGGTACGCAGTGTACCGTGCTCTGCCAGAGCGCTGCGGAGCCCTGCGCCATACGATGCATCCAGCCAGCTGTTCGGGGTGACGTAGCAGATGAGCCCGTGCTCGCGCGCCAGTAACAGGCCGCGCAGGAAGAAATAAACATACAGATCGGCCTGTCCGGCAATCTCCACACCTGTCAGGTGGCGATACATTCGCCGCAGTTCCTGCTTGTCAATGCCCGAAGCGCCGGCCAGTCGCTCCTGGCGCAGGTACGGCGGGTTGCCGATGACGATGTCGAATCCTGGTTGCCCAGGTGCGATCGGCTCTCGCTGCGGATGGTTGTCGCGGTACAGCCGGCAATCATCGTGCGGCGACGCCGATGTGCCTGCGATGTCGTGCCCGGAGCGTGGAACGAGCGCATCTCCGGCGAGCAACTGCAGCTCCAGGCCCGGCAATGGCACTGGTGCAGCATCCGTCGCCAGCAATTCGCACCAAACCCGCAACCGCGCAACCTGCACCGCGAAGTGGTCGATATCACAGCCGTAAAGCTGGCGCACAACCGCTGAACGCCGAAACGCCGCACTATCAGTATTGCCGAGCCGTTCGTGAACCGTTCCCAGCAATCGCAACATTGCTACAACAAACGCGCCGGCACCGAGCGCCGGATCGTAGATGGTAACGTCGCGCAATGCGGCATTGAGCGCCTGAGTGGCGCCGTCGCGCCAGCATTCATTCACTTCAGCCACAGGCGTATGAACCAGCCGGATGATCTGCGTGGCCGCAACATCCGGGCAACGTCGTTCCAGGTAGGCGCGCAGGCTCTCGGCGCACATGAGGCTCACATCCGGTGTGTGTGTATAGTACACGCCACGCGCTTTGCGGTCGGGGACGAGCAATTCGTACGCATCACCCAGCAGGTCCGGCGTAAATGCCACCGCCTGATCACCCGGTGGCAACGCCGGCAGCGTCGCCGGCCAGCGGCCTGGCAATCCATTGAGCCATTCCTCGAACACCTCGACTGCAATCTCGCTCACCTGGACATCCAGCACGCCCGGAACGGCACCTTCGCCATGCAGTACCATGCGCGGCTGCATGCCAGCAGGTGGAGTGTCCACCAGCAACGCAAACAACGGAACCAGCCAGTCGCGCCAGAGGTGCGCCCCGTGCCGTCGTAGAGCACCGGCCAGGTCAACGGCTGCTTCGGGCAGACGGCCAGCAGCGGCGGCGAACCGCAGCAGTAACAGGCGTACAACCAGTGCCTCGGCGAAGGAGCGGCGCACGTCGTCCGGCACGCCACGCGCTCCCTGTTCCGCAGCGTCCAGCACGCACCTGAGCGCTGCAGCGCAGGCGGCGGCCAGTCCTTGCGAATTGAACGCCTCACGACAGGCGGCGCGCCAGCGTGCCGGATGGCGCGCATCACCCGGGTTGATCTTCAGCCGCGCAAGGTGGTGGCGGCAAAGAAGTTCCCGCAGCGGGTCATCCGGGCCGCTCCAGCCAAAGGATGCGATCGCACCCACACGCGGCTGCCCCCCCGTCACGTGCATGATCTGAAACGCGCGCCATCCGGCCGTACAAAACACGACCAGATCGTGTGGTTGCCAGGGAGTGCCGCCGCTCTGCAATACGAGTACATCGTCGAGTGTACGCACGAGATCACGGGCCAGGCTCGCGTTCAGTTCACCGTCGCTCTCCAGGAGCACAACGCCGATGGGGCAGCGGCTATCCGGCACAACAAGGGGGTGCAGAAGCACCTTCCGCCCGCCCTTTGCCATTGTCGCCGCCACTGGCGCATCCGCCACAATGGGCCAGCCGAACCACAGCAATAACGCTCGCAGATCAGCCGGCCCGTCGAGCGCTCCTGGCATCTCCGGCGCTGATGAACACATCAAAACACCTCGAACCTGACTGCGCTGTGCCTGAGCAATGCTGTGTATCTACCCATGCATCGCAGTCATTGTGAGCGGTCACACAGCCTTCACATGTTGCGAAAATGTGGTACCATGGAGCCGCAAGAAGCCGGGTTTCCAACATGGTACCATGGCACTTCACGCGGGCAAGCGCGGCTGATGCTCGGCTGCGGAGAGGTTGCGGATCTGCAGTCTGGTGAATGTGGAGCAGGCGAAGTATGAGTCGTGCTGAGATTGAGCAAGCCGCTGAGATACTACGCCAGGCTCGCAATGCGGTTGCGCTTACCGGCGCAGGTATCAGTACACCGTCCGGTATCCCCGATTTTCGCGGCCCTGAGGGTGCGTGGAAACGCGTTGATCCCACCGAGGTCGCTTCGCTCCGGAGTTTCCTAACGAACCCGCACGCATTCTATGCCTGGTTCCGTCCATTGCTTGAGGCAGTGCTCGCGGCCGGGCCGAATGCGGCGCACTATGCACTGGCGGCGCTCGAACGCCGGAAGATCCTGAAGGCGATCATTACACAAAACTTTGACGGGTTGCACCAGCGTGCCGGGTCGAGCGAAGTCTATGAACTGCACGGTCACCTGCGCAGCGCAACATGCCCGAATTGTGAGCGTCAGGTGCCGACCCAGGCGTTGTTGTCCCGCCTGCGCCGCGGTGAGCCACCACGCTGCAGTTGCGGCCATCTGCTCAAACCCGATGTCGTTCTCTTCGACGAGATGCTACCGCGCGGCCTCTACTGGCTGGCGCGCCATGCCGTCGAAACCACGGACGTGATGATTGTGGCCGGGACATCGCTCGAAGTCTTTCCTGTCAATGAATTGCCGGCGCTCGGCTTGCGCCGCAAGACAAAGCTGATTATCATTAACATGACTGAAACGCACCTCGATGAACGTGCCGACGTGGTTATCCGTCATGATGTCGCCGTCGCACTGCCGGACATTGTGGAACGGGTCACCGGCGCGCCTATCCTGGAACGAACGCGATAAGGAGCCGTGTGTGACAACTATCGATCTGGAGGCCCTGCGGGCGCGCTTTGAGAGCGTCCGGGGGCGGCTTTGACCTACCGGAAAAACAACAGCAGGTCGCTGTGCTCGAAGAACGCTCCGCTGACCCTGACCTCTGGAGCAACCCGCAGGAAGCGCAGACGATCCTTCAACGCCTGACCCGCCTGAAAGAAGAAGTGGAGCGTGTGGCGGCACTCGATAAGCAACTGGCTGCCATTGCCGATCTGGTGGAACTTGCAGCCACCGAGGGTGACGACTCGTTGCAGGCCGATATCGCCGCTGAACTCGACCACGCCAGCGCCGGAGTTGAGGCGCTCGAAATTGAGGTTCTGCTCAGTGGCCCCTACGACGACCGTGATGCCTTCCTTTCGATCAAGGCCGGTATGGGCGGCACCGACGCGCAGGACTGGGCGGCGATGCTGTTACGCATGTATACCCGCTGGGGTGAGCGGCGCGGCTTCCAGGTGTCGCTGGTGGACGAGAGTGAGGGGGAAGAAGCCGGCATCAAAAGCGCGACGATCGAGTTGCGTGGCCCGTATGCTTACGGCAGCGCAAAAACCGAAGCCGGCGTTCACCGCCTGATCCGCCTTTCGCCCTTCAATGCCGGCAATACGCGCCAGACGTCGTTCGCTATGGTCGAGGTCCTCCCCGAAGTCGATGACGCACCCGAAGTCGTCATTCGCCCCGAAGACATCCGCGTGGATGTCTTTCGTGCCTCCGGTCACGGCGGTCAGGGCGTCAATACCACCGACTCGGCGGTGCGCATCACGTACAGGCCGGGAACACCGGAGCAAATCGTGGTGACCTGCCAGAACGAACGATCACAGTTGCAGAACCGCGAGACGGCCATGCGCGTGCTGCGTGGACGCCTGCTCGAGCGTGAATTGCAGCGCAAGCGCGAGGAGCGCGCCCGCCTGCGCGGGGAGTATCGCCAGGCCGACTTCGGCAGCCAGATGCGAACCTATTATCTGCATCCCTATACGCTTGTGAAGGATCACCGCACCGATTACGAGACCAGCGATGTTCAGGCCGTGCTCGACGGCGATATTGATGCATTCGTTGAGGCGTATCTGCGCTGGAACGTGGGTCGCGACGTGTAATACCAGTGACCTGGCAATGACAGGCGGCGTAGCGTATTTCAGATAGGTGCTTGAGAATCGGATTGCTTCACTCGCGCACCAGATTGATCACACACACCTCGCACGGGTCGCCACGCTCGGCGTTGTTGTTGCTGCCCATCAATCCGCCATTGGTAAGATAGCGCGGCAGATACTCCACGCGAATGGTGCCGTCTGTCGTGTCCACGCTCCGTAAGCGTACCGCCATAAAGTACTCGATCACATAGGCCGGGTTCGCGCCAGACCACTGGCTCGAGTCCACGGCTTCCGCCAGGACCGGCACAATCATCACCTGGTTCAGGCGGCTTGCAAAGAAACCGCCGCTTAACAGCGTTGCATTGAGCGAGCTATTTGCAGGAGCAACTCCCACCAGGTCCATATCCAGGGCCGTCTGATCGCCAAAGCCGGCAATGCGCGTATTGACCCGCTGGTGCGCGCCCAGGCACCACCACGATTTCAGGGTGCTGGCCGGCGTTGCCGGGCAACTCGCGCCACCGCCGAGGGTTGGCGCTGCGGTTGAGCCCATGCGGAGCGCCACGGCACGTACCAGACGACGTTCTGCAAACGTGTCCGGGTCCACCCAGTTGGGATGTTCCTCATATGTTGTGAGCCAGGGATACAGTCCATTGTCGAAATCTGTTCGTATCTGCTGGTTACGCACTCGTATCTGGTCGCTTACATCAATCAACGCACCGCTCGGATTGCGCCGAATGAATGCTGCGGCTTCGGGAAGCAATCCGAAGGGCGCAACACTCTCCCCGATCAGGATGCCGCCATTGCCGAAGCGTGCCGCCGACAGGCCGGTCACGGTGAGCGTTGACTGGCCGAGAATACCCATGAGATAGGTGTCGAAGGTATGGCGCACTACGACATTGATGCCACGTGCGTTTGGCGGCGCCGCACCGGTACCTACCACGCCCATCGTCTGGCCGGCACCATTGACATAGGTCAGGGTGAAATCCGGGTTTGCCGTGCCAAGTTGCGCCTGCAAATAGGTCCGCACCGCATCCGTGATCGCCGCACCGGTAATACTGCCACGATCGACCACCAGCGCACGGGTGGCAATCATCGCGGCTCCATCGGCGCCATTCATCACATTGCGCCGCCAGGCAAACGCCAGCGCGCCATCAATCGCCAGTGCGGAGAACGCAAGCAGCACCAGCAGCGTGAGCGCCAGAATAGGAATGGCCTGTCCTGGCCGGCGATGCGTCCATCGTTTCTGTCTCACGAGCAACTCCCAAATTGTGGTACGGTCGTTTCGCTCTGCAGGAGTACCTGCGCCGCAGGCAAGACCGCAGTGAACCAGAAGTCGTGGCGGTAGGACACGGCAACGGTGGTATCCTGACGACCAGAGACGCACCCTGTTGAAGCAAACGAGACATTGAGCCGGCCAGTTTCAGTTGCGCCGGGCAGATCGCGCAACAGCTCACGGACCTGGCGCTCGGCGCCGGCCTGGTTGCCGGGATGTTGCGCGATGAAATAGCCACCCTCGGCCACTGCGCTGCGAATTGCCATCTGATTGCCGAACGCCAGCGCGAAATCGACCGTCCCGAGCAGCATCACGATCAGAAGCGGTGCGATAATCGCAAATTCGACAAGCGATTGTGCTGGAGCGTTGATCTGTTTCATGTTCAGTTACAGGTTACTTGCCCGGCGCTCACCGTTGTTCTGCGACCATCCAGATTCGGATCCGGGTATTGCGCGCTGGTCACATCGGTTGTGATATCCAGATTGTCACGTGCACGATACACATCATTCAGGCAGATCGTGATCTGTCCGTTGGCATCGCTGGTGCCGTTGAGCGTCGTTTCTGGCGACGCACCGCTGATCACGATTCTGAAGCCTACTCCCGGAACAAGATTGCCCAGGTCATCGCGCACCACGATAATAATGCGTAGATCTGCTACCTCTCCTGGCGGTGCGTTCGAGTCGATCTTCTTGTAACCATACACTGAGTAGGAAATCGGGCGTGGCGTCGGCGTCGGCGTAAAAGTTGGTGTCGTAGTTGTTGTTGGCGACGGTGTCGGTGTGTTCGTCCGCGTCGGTGTGTTCGTCCGCGTCGGTGTGTTCGACGGTGTCGGCGTGTTCGTCCGCGTCGGTGTGTTCGACGGTGTCGGCGTGTTCGTCCGCGTCGGTGTATTCGACGGCGTCGGCGTGTTCGTCCGCGTCGGCGTGTTTGTCCGCGTGTTTGACGGCGTCGGTGTGTTTGTGCGCGTTGGCGTGTTCGATGGCGTCGGTGTATTCGTCCGCGTTGGCGTGTTCGATGGCGTCGGTGTGTTCGACGGCGTCGGCGTTGTAGATGGCGTACGCGTTATGGACGGCGTGCGTGTCGGCGTGCGCGTATTGGTCGGTGTACGGGTATTCGTCCGCGTCGGCGTGTTTGACGGCGTCGGCGTGTTCGTCCGCGTCGGCGTGTTCGTCCGCGTCGGCGTGTTCGACGGCGTCGGTGTGTTCGACGGCGTCGGCGTGTTCGTCGGTGTGTTCGACGGCGTCGGTGTGTTCGACGGCGTCGGCGTATTGGTGCGTGTTGGTGTGTTCGACGGCGTTGGCGTTTCTGTCGGTGTTGCGGTTTCCGTCGGTGTCGCGGTTTCCGTCGGCGTTGGCGTATTGGTCGGCGTATTCGACGGCGTCGGCGTCGCCTGGACCACTGAGGCAATGTCGCAGTCGGTCGTGATTGAACGCGCAGCGACGGCGTCAACATCAATCTGCGGGATGAATGCACCGACAATCGGGTCAAACGGGCGCAGTTCATACTGCAACGAGACGGTCACCGGATCGGTGTAACGCCAGCGCAGGTTGCCGTTGGCATCGGTGCTCCAGCTGATATTCGGCGTGATGACGCTGGTGTCGACGAATACCGGCATGCGACTACGAGTATCGGCAATGATCCTGTCAATATCGGCCTGGCTGGGGCAGGGGCGCACTGCTGCGCTCCGTGCACCTTCACGAGCGGCATTCTGCAACTGAACGTAAACGAACACCATGTACCCGAGCTCGATCACGCCCAGAATCAGCAGCAGCAAGAGCGGCAAAATAATGGAGAACTCAACCACGCTCTGCGCGCGTCGTCGTCCGGTTGTTGTGGGCAAGGGCATGTGGTCCTCGCTCAAGACTTGCCAATCCATCAGTCAGTTGGATACCGCTCACTCCGCTGAACGGTAACGTACCACTCCTGGTCGTATTCCCGGCGCAAACAGGCGCTATGGGGCAACGCGATCATCCGTGACGATGCTGGCACGTAACTGGCCGCTCTCTTCGCGCAATTCGATAAATGTCGGCAACCCTCCACCAACATTCACGGCATCTACGGTGAGCTGGGCATCGCCACCGATATCTACACGGTAGACTCCTGCCGGGAGAAGGGTTGTGCTGCCAATCAGGCCCTGGTACACTTCCACGCCCTGCATGTCGAATACCCGGTAGGTGAGCGCCACTGCCTGCTCGAGTGCATCGGCAAGCTGCGTTGCATCGGCAGCATTAAAGTATGTCCCTCCGCCGGCTGCGGCAATTGCCTCGAGGCGCTGGCGCCATTCCCGTTCTTCGATATTGAACCCGATCACGCTCACCCGAAAGCGTGGGTTCGCGGCATGGATGGCTGCTGCTGCCGCAACCGGATCGCCATCGCACGTCTCGTCACCGTCGCTGACCAGCACCACCAGGACGTCACCACTGACCCCGGCAAGTTCAGCCGCCGTTGCTTCCAGCGACACGGCAATCGGCGTACGGCCGCCATTTACCGGTCGAACCGCATTGATCTGCGCAATCAACGCATCGCGTTGGAGCGGGCTCAGTGCCTGGAGAAGCTGCGAGTCGCTACAGTCGCCGGAGCGACGGTGACCATAGGCGCGAAGTGCAACGTTCGTTCCTTCGGGAAGGCGTTGCACGAGAGCCGTCAGCGCCTGCCGGGCGATATCAGTCTTCGGCTGGCCGTCGATGCGCCCCAGCATACTCCCCGAAGCATCGAGAATCAGTGCCAGGTTGCTGGTCGTACGCGTAAGCCGCTGACCGTTCGCCACCCGAACCCCGATCGACCCCGGGATTGGCGGGGGCAGCGAGGGTGTCGCTACCGGTGGCGCCGGCGGGAGCGGCGTCAGGGTTGGCAGTGGCGTCGGGGGCGGCGTACTGGTCGGCGCAATGGTCGGCAGCGTCAGATTGATAAAACTCTGCTGCGCAGCGACCGTTGTGTCAGTCGAGGCGGGGCGCAGCACGAGAACGGCGGCAAGAGCCGTGCCGAGCAGCGCAATCACAGCCAGACCGGCCCAGAGGGTCGCGCGTGCAGATCGTCTTCGCGGCGGCGGCGTTGCAGCAGGCATTCCCAGGAGATCGATCTCGCTCTTTAGCTGCGCATCGGCGATCAGCGCGTCAACGTCCGGGTATGCGTGCGACATTGCACGCAGCCGGCTCAGAACCTCGACAGCCTGTTCCCACTGGCCCTCGCGCATGTACGCGATGCCCTGGTTGTACAGGCGTTCAGTTTCCGCGTTTCGTTCAGTATTCATGGTTGCTTCAGCCGCTACATCAAACCCTGAATATTTTCCGGGAAGGTTGAGTGAAACCGGTGATGGATGGTGATCAACCTGCCCGGAAGCTATATGTGGGGGTACTTAGAGTCCGCCAAAGGCTTCCAACAACTCCGGTACCGCAGGCCCCAGCAAGACGGCGAAAATCGCCGGGAAAATCAGGAACACCAGCGGAAACATCATCTTGACCGGCGCCTGGTTAGCGCGCTCCTGTGCTCGCTGCCGCCGCCGTGTGCGCATCTCCTCTGCCTGTACGGTCAGCACCCGGCCAATGCTGATACCAAGCGATTCCGCCTGTTTGATTGCCGACACAAAACTCGCGATATCGGAAACACCGGTCCGCTCGGCCATATCGGTCAGCGCCTGGCGACGCGACACACCCATCGAGATATCGCGCAGCACACGGGCAAACTCGCGCGCCAGCTCATTCGTCCACTTGGTGGTAATCTCCTGCATTGCATTCTCAAAACTGAGCCCGGCCGCGCTGGCGATGGCCAGCAAGTCGAGCGCGTCAGGCAATGAGTTGATAAGCTCAACCTGCCGCAGACTGATCCTGCGCGACAGCCAGATATCCGGGATAAAGAAGGCGCAGATGGCGATACCGCCAAGCAACACGAGGTTGAAGAACGTCGGTTCGCCGCCGCCATACCAGCCGATCGCGGCTGCAATCACGGTTACCAGGATGAAGGTGATACCCTTGGCGCCGATGAAATCGGCGGCACTCATGTTCCACGGATTGCCTGCCATCGCCAGACGGAGACGCAACGCCTCATACCGGTTCTGCGGCAGAAGCCAGGAGAAGGCACGTGCTGCCTGTTTGAGCAGCGGTACGATCACGCGCTCAGAGAAGGGCCTGGTCGCCTCAACCGATTGTGCGACAACCGGCTTCTCCGCTTCAGGGCTGAGATACGCATCGAGCCGCTCACCGACGGTGGCGTCGCGACGCGTTACCGCGAGCCCGGCGAAGACGAGCATGATGGCGAACGCTGTGACGATGCCTGGCAGGATAAGCATTAGATCCTCACATCGACGATTCGCTGGATGACGATAAAACCGGCAACCGAGGAAATAAAGGCACCAATCGGAATGCAGAGCAGCAATCCCGGCTCGAACAACCGCATCATGTAGGCAGGATTGATCGTGAAAATGATCAGTGCGAGCGCGAAAGGCAGGATGCCGATGACGTAGCTCGAAATGCGTTGCATAGAGGTAATGACGCGCACTTCGCGGCGCAGTTTGGCGCGTTCCCGCATCGTGGTGCTGATGTTTTCGAGGATCTGGCCCAGGTTCCCACCCACACGGGCATGGATCTTGATGGCCGTCACCACCAGATCGAGATCGGCGCTTTCCATACGTTGCACCAGGTTGTCAAGCGCCTGAGTGACGCTCAACCCGAGTTGCACCTCCTGGAACACACGGCGCAACTCGGTACGAGTTGGTTCCTGAGTATCGCTCGCGACATTCGCCAGCGACTGCACCAGGCTGAACCCGCCACGCATGGATGCGGTGATCAGGTCGAGTGTTTCGGGAAGTTGATCGCCGAACTCCTGGTTGCGGCGCTGACGCCGGTAGCGCATCCAGAACGATGGGGCAATGTAGCCGACGATCAGTGCCGCCGGCACCACCAGCACCTCTCGCCAGATCAACAGCGCAAGCGCCGTGAGAATGAGTGGTACGGCCACGCGCATCAAGATATACTCAGGCACCGTCAATGGCACACTGGCGGCGGCCAGGTCACGCTCAATGCGGGTGGCAAAACTTTGCCGGCTGATGGTCTCATTCAACCGTTCAGCAATCTGCTGATCGGCCAGGATGATGCTGCGCCCGGCGTTGCCACCGCCCAGGTATGTGCTCATGCGGCTGTCAACGCTTGTATCACGCGCCACGATGCTACGCACGGCAAACACCAGCACCAGCACCGCCATACCGGCCACAAGCGCGGCAACGATCGGGAGAAGGAGATCAAGAGACATCTGCGCGTTCCTCGTCGTGCTTGCTCTATCGGTACACCTAACGTAGACCCGGAATGGCGTTGCCAAAGACCTGCGGTGAGAGCGTGATATTCATCTGCTGCAGCTTCTCCAGGAAGCGCGGGCGAATACCGGTCGGCACGATCCGGCCAATGACCCTGCCTTCGCGGACCCCCTGGGTCTGGAAGACAAACAGATCGGAGAGGGACACGACGTCGTTTTCCATGCCGGTCACTTCGCACACCTGGACGATTTTGCGTGAGCCATCCTGCAGGCGTTCAAGCTGGATGATCACGTCAATGGCGGAGGCAATCTGTTCGCGGATGGCGCGCAATGGAAGATCCATACCGGCCATCATCACCATGGTTTCCATACGGCGCAGCGCATCGCGCGGGGAGTTGGCATGCAGTGTGGTCATCGAGCCATCGTGACCGGTATTCATCGCCTGCAGCATATCGAGCGCCTCACCGGCGCGGCATTCACCTACGACGATGCGGTCAGGGCGCATACGCAGCGAGTTGACCACCAGGTCGCGCAATGACACCTCGCCGCGCCCCTCGATGTTGGCCGGTCGGGACTCGAGCGTCACGACGTGCCGTTGCTGGAGTTGCAGCTCGGCGGCGTTCTCGATGGTGATGATGCGTTCGTCATCCGGAATGAATGATGAAAGGACGTTCAGCATCGTCGTCTTGCCGGTACCGGTACCGCCGGAGATGATGCAATTGAGTCGCCCGAGCACACATGCTCGCAGGAGTTCCATCAGTTCGGTTGATGCCGTCCCGCGTGTGACAAGATCGGAGGCTTTGAGCGGCACACGCGAGAACTTGCGAATGGTGATCGTGCTGCCATTCAGCGCCAGCGGTGGAATAACGGCGTTGACGCGTGAACCATCCGGCAGGCGCGCGTCGACCATGGGAGTCGTTTCATCGCAGCGGCGCCCGAGTGGCGAAATAATCCGGTCAATAATGCGACGTACATGATCCTCATCAGAGAAACGGGCATCGCTCTCGTGCAACTTACCATCGCGCTCAACCCATATCTGGTACGGGCCATTGACCATAATCTCACTGACCGTGTCGTCGGCCAGGAGGGACTCAAGCGGGCCAAGACCGAGCAGTTCCGACTGAGCCAGGCGAATGAGGCGTTGCCGTTCACGTTCCGGAATGACGCGCCCGCTCTTTTCGATCTGTTCCGTAACGAGATCAGCGATACGGTGCGCATAGTATTCAGGTTCGCGACGGCTGATAGTGTCAGTTTCGTTAATGAGCTGCGCCTGCACAGCTTCGATCAGATCACGCTCATCGCGATTGATGTCGTCCGATGCAAGCGCGGTCGCTGAGCGCGGCGCAGCCGGTCGCAGCGGCTCGGCCGGCTTCTGCGGTTCACCGAACGGCGACGATTGCGGCGCCTGGTTCCCACTGGGTGCGCCGCTGCGCGAAAAACGAAATCTGTTCATTGTTGTCTACCCTTTGCGAACTGACGATCGATCCTACGACTCGCGCCGCGCGAAACCAAACAGACCGCGTCGCTCAATAAGCGCGGCCAATCCCTTCGAGCGGGGCCTTGCCGGGGCGAGCGTCAGCGTCGCGACCTGCTCGCCTGCCACGTGCGCCGCCAGTTTCAACAGGCTCTGCCCGACCCAGCTTTCCGGATGGGTGAGGACGACCGGAATGCCACGGTTCACACTGTGCGTAACCAGCCGGCCTTCGCTCGGAATGTTTGCGCCGATCGGATGGCGCAGATGTTGTTTGACATCGTCAAGCGCAATGCCATCCACGCTTGGGAAACGATTGATGACCAGGGTGATCTTGCCATGCACCAGTCCCTCGCGCTGGATAAATTCGAGGAACCGCTTCACGTTTTTGAGCGAGGGAACCTCGGGTGTGGTCACCACGAGAACGTCGTCGGCCCGACTGACGAGTGTTGCCGTCACTTCATCGAGGAACGACCAGGTATCTGCGATGACATAGCTAAAGCGATCGAGCAAGGCATCGATCACCCGGCTCAATTGTTCGCCGGTAATGTCGCCGGCAGCGTCAGGGGTGTTGGGCGCCAGCAGCACATGGGTTCCTGAACTGTGCTGTTGCACGACCGAGCTGATCATGGCGTCATCCAGGTCATCGAGATGGTCAATCAGGTCCACGAGCGTATGTTTCGACCAGAGATTGAGATGCACACCGGCATCACCAAACTGGAGACAACAATCGGCAAGCAGAACCCGGCTTGCGCTGACCTGGCGCAGACCGACCGCGAGGTTAGTTGCGATGGTAGTGGTACCGGAGCCGCCCTTGGGCGAAATGACGACGACGAGGCGCCCACGCGCCCTGGGGCGATCGCCGTCAAAGGCAATCAGCGCACGCGACCGGCGGTCGGTTTCGGTTGCGAGCAGTGATCGGATGCTCTGGATCAGCTCGGCATACTGCAGCGGGCGCCCGAGCACATCACGCGCGCCGACTGCCACGAGCCGGCGCAGGATGGATGTATCCACGCGCGCAATGATCGCGATGCAGATTGTCGTCGGCAGACTGGTGAATACCTGACGGACCATCTGCTCAGCCTGATCGGCGTCACGGTCAACGATGACCAGGTCAGGACGTGTCTGCTGGATCAGATCGACGCCGGCGGTAGTCGCGGCGACGCGGTCGACACGGGCAATCTCGGGTTCAGCGGCCAGGCGGCTGATCCATTCTTGATCGAGACGCTCGGGAACCGTTACGACCACAACTCGAATGGCAGCATTGTTCGCCACAAAAGGTATCCTTTCTCTGCTGCCGATCAGCAGCACCGGGGGGCGACAGGCGCATCATGCCAGACGACGACCTGTCGCCCGGGTGTCACAGCATGCCTGGCTAGCGCATGTAACGCTCGATCAGTTCCGGGAGATTGAGCGGATCGGTTGTAAATGGCTCGGTATCGGCCGGCGAACGCAGCGCAAAGTCGATGGTGCCGCCGGTATCTTTGATATGCTTCAGAATGATGGCATCATCAGGGCGCATCGCGCAGAGCAGGGCCGTTGCCGGCGTCCTGGTTTCACCCTCTTTTGGTTCGGAGCGGAGCACCTTGAGCACCTGAATGTTCTGCAATGTCAGAGCGGTGGTTGGCGTCGTCGGCTGGTCGGGGGTCACCGGCGCAGCCTCATCCAGAGGCGTACTGAGGGTAAGAAACAGGTCGATGCGATCACCATCTTCAATCAAACTGCTCTGTCCCATGAGGTCAATGATTGGAAACGCGAACAGGACGTAGCCCTGCGGGATCTCCTGGCTCAATGCCGCACCGCGTTCACCGACGAACATATTCATCTGGAACGGATCACCCTGGCCGACCGCACGAGCCAGGATGCGGTTCTCAATCTGTGCCGTGTCCGTGAGCGCATTCACCGGCACGATATCGAGCGGAAAATCCTTCAACAGGATGTCGTCCCTGCTGATCGCATTGCCAGGTGCAAGAGGGCGGGCTGCCACTGGCAGCTTCATTGTCGGGACCTGTGGCTGCTGTTCCAGCACTGTGCGACGCGCCTGTTCAGCAGCTGCAATGGACTGCTGCTGGAGCACAACATAGACCATTGCGCCGGCGCCAACGGCCAGGAGCAACCCGAGAGTGAGAAGTATCCATCCGCTGCGGCGTGTCACTGCCTGCCTCCTTACGGGTTAACGAAGCCAGTCTGTGAATATATCGCTGTGAGCTTGAGAATGTTATGGGGTGCGCATAACATCTTCGTAAGCCTTACGGCTGGAGAACGACACGGTTTTTTTATCGCAGCGGGCCGTCGCGCAGAGTGTGCGGGCAGGTGTTCCCGTCGGCGCCAGCGTTGATTCATGTGTCTCTGTGGGGGGCAAGCCGCGCCAATACCAGCCGGCGGGCAGGTGTATCGAGCCACGTCCGGCCAGATGACAAGTTGTCATCCGCTGATGTGGCTACGATAAGAAAACGTGGCGCCATCGTACTATGTGGCTATCCGAATAACGGATGTTGGATGGCATTGCGCGCGAAGCGACGCAATCGACCGGCGCGAGCGGAGCGTGCCTCAGCCACGATTTGCTCGCTACACGCTATCGCTCGCGCTCCGCGCAGTGATACGAGGCGTATCGTTTTTCGGAGAGGCCCTATGTGGGGAGGCAGACACGCGAGGAATCGGGCTACACTGTGGCGAGGTCAGATAACGTTGGCAGGCTAGCAGCCGAGCATCGACTGCACGAGGCTCAGAAATTGCTCGATATCGAACGGCTTCTGGATGATCACCGCTCCCTCGGCTTCCAGGTCAGCGAACCAGGGCTTGCGGTTCAGCGCAGTCATGATAAAGATTGGAATGCCATCTTCCTGAAGCTGATCTTTCATCTGCTGGAAGGCCTCGACACCATCCATCTGCGGCATCATGATGTCACAGATGACAAGATCGGGCCGGATGGCTGCAAGTTTCCGGATGCCTTCCTGGCCATCACCGGCGAGTTCGACGCGATACCCGGCATCCCGCAGCGCAATCTCAAGCACCGTCTGCATCGCGAGGTCGTCATCGATGACAAGAATCGTAGGCTGCTCTTCCATGATGGCGCAATCCTGTGTGTTCCAGGCACTGGCGATGCGTCGCGGACGGATGACAGGGCGGCGCTCTTCGATCGGGCCACCCGGCAACAGGCGCGCGTATTATAGCATGAAGCGCAGCATCGCCAGAAGGAGTTGGTATAATATGCGGTATGGATGACAATCGATCCGATCATGATCAGCGATCGGCAACCTGGTACGCCGGCTCCACCATAGATGCGACGGCGGTCGGCACGATCACAGGCCAGGGCGTGCTTGATGCGCTGACAGCACAGATAGCAGTGCTTGACCGCAATGGCGCGATTGTCATGGCAAATCAGGCCTGGCGGCGGTTCGTTGCGACGCAGAGCGGCGAGCGAGCAACGCTGGAGGTTGGCGCGAGCTATCGTGACGTCTGGCGTGATGGGCGCGGCATCTCTGGCCCGGGGGCACACGATGCGCAGCAGGGTATTGAGGCGGTCCTGCGCGGCGATATGGAGTATTTCGCGACGGAATATCAGCGCAGGAGCGGTGCTGACGGTCGCTGGTTTCGGCTGGAGGCAACGTCGCTCCAGGCGGGTGGCGCCGTTCTGACCCATACCGACATCACGGCGCAGCATGTGGCAGAGTACACCGCCAGGCTGTACGAGCAACGCCAGCGGCTGCGTGGGCGACTCCGGCGGCGCAGGCGCATCGCGCAGGGGCGGCGGCAGTCAATGCGGCTGCTGGTGGAGCAGTCGGCGCAACTGGCGCGCGCAAATGCCGAACTCAAACAGTTCGCATCGGTGGTGTCACACGAGCTGCATGAGCCGCTGCGGATGGTGGCTCGTTTTCTCGAATTGCTCCGGCGACGGTATGGCGGGCGTCTCGATGCCCAGGCCGACGAGTATATCGGCTACGCCTATGATGGCGCTGTGCGCATGCAGGCGTTGATCGACAAACTGCTGGCATACACCCGGCTGGATCGCCCGGGACGCCCACCGCGACCGGTGGATTGCGACGATGTCCTGGCACGCGCCATCGGTGTGTTGCAGGTGGCGTTGACCGAAAGCCAGGCGGAGGTGACGTTCGACCCGATGCCGACCGTGCTGGGTGACGATGTCGAAATTGGCCTGGTGTTTCGTAATCTGATCAGTAATGCGATCAAGTTCTGCGGCCCCGGCCATCCGCGCATCCACATTGGTGCACGGCGCGAGGGGGACAGATGGCTGTTTTCGGTGCGTGACTATGGGATTGGCATTGCACCCGGCGACGCAGAGCGTATTTTCGACATGTTTGTACGTGCGCAGAATCGTGATGCCTACCCGGGCAACGGCATCGGGCTGGCGATCTGTCGCAAAGTCGTCATGCGGTATGGGGGGCGGATCTGGGTCGAAAGCCCCGCAGATGGCGGAGCGCTGTTCTGCTTCACACTGCCGGCAGCGCCATAGCCAGGAGCGGCAGTCTTGGGTCGTTCCACCGGAGGGCGGAGACCTGGTATGAACATGGAGAGAAGCGCACCGCTTCAGGTGCTGCTGGTCGAAGACAATCCGGGCGACGCTCGCCTGGTCAGCGAGGCGCTGGCAGACGCAGGTACCGGGCAGTTTGTGCTTACACATGTTGATACCCTGGCCGATGGGCTTGCCTTACTCGAGCAACGGTCATTCGACGCCATGCTTCTCGATCTATCGTTGCCCGACAGCCAGGGATTACACACGCTTGAGCGTACACTGGAGCAGGCGCCAGGCATCCCGGTGATTGTCCTTACCATGTTGAATGACGAGAATCTGGGCATCCGCGCCGTCCAGATCGGCGCACAGGATTATCTGCTCAAAGGGCGGAGCGACCATGAGCTACTGGTCCGGTCGGTGCGTTACGCCATCGAGCGGCAGCGGCTCCTGGCAGAGTTGCATCAGGCGCGCCAGCAGGAACAACTGGCGCGCAATGCCAGCGAGATCGCGGCCGTTGCGCGGCTCTCACAGGATGCCGGCACGGCCGTGACGGCCCGGCTCTATGGATCGCCACCACTGCGTGAGGTGCAGCCGGAGCTATTTCGCGACCTGGTAACGCGCTATGCCAACATTCTTGACCAGTGTCTCGAGCGGCGAGCGTTCAAGATCGAAGTCAATACGTCCGACATGCTACGTGAAATGGCACACCAGCTCGGTTTTTTGCATGCCGGCCCGCGCGATGTGGTTGATGTGCACACGCACGCAATACGGCAACAGGTGCGGAATACCAGCGTACCGCGGATGCAAGCGTATGTGGAGGAGGGACGACTGCTCGTGCTTGAACTTATGGGATACCTGGCATCCTACTATCGAAGCCACGCTCTCGGGCAAGGGTAAGAACAGCCGTGCGATGGTCGCCGCGTGGGCGACCCGGCAATTGGATTGTGCGCATTGGAAAGGGATCCGATGACGAGCAAGTTCGTCCTGAAGCTCTATGTCACCGGACAGACGCCACGCACTGAGCGAGCGATACAGAACTTGCGGCGAATCTGTGAGCAGAGCCTGGGGAGCCAGTATCAACTGTTCGTGATTGATGTGCTGGAACAGCCGCATCTTGCCGAGCAGGAGCGTATTCTGGCCACACCGACGTTGATCAAGGAGCTGCCATTACCGGTTCGACGCATCATTGGCGATCTGTCAGATACGCTGAAGGTGCTGCAAGGGCTGGATCTGCCCATCCCAAGGACAGGAGGAACGCAGGAGTGAGTCATAATCCGCATCAGTCCGCGATTGAAAAACTGGCCACTGGAATCGGGGGCTTCGATCTGATCGCCAACGGCGGTGTTCCCGAAGGCCGCACGACTCTGGTATCCGGTACGGCCGGCAGCGCAAAAACCGTGTTTGCGGCTCAGTTCCTTGCTGAAGGCATTCGCAAGCACAATGAACATGGCGTGTTCGTCACTTTCGAGGAACCACCATCCGACATCCGGCGCAACATGGGGTCGCTCGGCTGGGACATTTCGACCTGGGAGAAGGAACAGCGCTGGGTGTTCGTTGATGCCTCACCGCAACCAGGTGAGGAGGTGATGTTCGCCGGCAGCTATGATCTTGGGGCATTGCTGGCGCGTATCGAGAGCGCTGTGCGGCGGATCGGCGCGCGACGGTTGTCGATGGATTCGCTTGGCGCGATTTTCACCCAGTTTGCCGACGGCGCGGTGGTGCGCCGTGAGTTGTTCCGCGTCGCGTCGGCGCTGAAACGGATGGGTGTCACGGCGGTGATGACCGGCGAACGCACCCAGGAATATGGCGATATTGCACGCTACGGCGTCGAGGAGTTTGTGGCAGATAACGTCATTATTCTGCGCAATGTGCTCGAGGATGAAAAACGCCGCCGCACCATCGAGATTCTGAAGTTTCGCGGCACTTCGCATCAGAAGGGTGAGTTTCCCTTTACGATCATGTCTGGTGAAGGCATGGTCGTGATTCCGCTGTCGGCTATCGAACTGAAGCAACGCTCATCCGATATTCGTGTCACGTCAGGTAATGTAGAACTGGACCATATGTGCGGTGGTGGGTTCTTTCGCGACTCGATCTTGCTGGTGTCCGGGGCCACCGGCACCGGAAAGACGCTGATGACCACCGAATTCATGGCCGGCGGGGTCAGGCGCGGCGAACGCTGCCTGTTATTCGCGTTCGAGGAGAGCCGTGAGCAATTGTTTCGCAATGCAACCGGCTGGGGTGTTGATTTCGAGCAGATGGAGCACGACGGGTTACTGCGCGTGGTGTGCGAGTATCCGGAGACCGCCGGGCTGGAAGATCATCTGATCGCAATGAAGAAGATTATTACCGACTTCCGTCCTAACCGGGTGGCGGTTGATAGTCTCTCCGCACTGGAACGCGTGTCAACGATCCGCGGCTTTCGCGAGTTTGTGATCAGCCTGACGTCGTTTATCAAACATCAGGAGATCGCCGGTATGTTCACGGCGACGACGCCGAGCCTGATGGGTGGCGAGTCGGTGACCGAGACGCATATCTCGACGCTGACCGACTCGATCATCTTGTTGCGGTATGTCGAAATGTACGGCGAGATGCGTCGCGGCCTGACGGTGCTGAAGATGCGCGGATCGATGCACGATAAGGACATTCGCGAGTTTACGATTGATAATCGCGGCATGCATATCGGGCGCCCATTCCGCCAGGTCACCGGGATTCTGTCCGGCAACCCGATTCATATCACGCCTGGCGAGATCGATCGCCTCAGCGGGCTGTTTGGCGATGATGGCAACGCCGGGCAAGGCTGATGGGAACAGGGCGACAGGTGACAGGCGATAGCGTGGTGTTGATCGTGGGGTTGCGCACACTGCACCTGACCGGCTCTCAGGTGATGCACCGGTGCCCTGGCGCCCGTCACCCGGCATCGTCATGAGCACGCGATCAGGGAAGCGAAGGAGGATCGGCGAGGTGCATCCGGCAAGCAGTTATGCCCCGCCTGAGCAGCATGAAGCAACGAAACCTTATGTTCACCATCGTGATCGCCGTCTGTATCGCGGCGGTCGGTATTGGACTGGCAATCGCCGCGTCGTTCGGTTTATTGAATGTCGCGTCTGCTCCGGCAGCAATCGCCCCGACGGTGGTGCCTGCGATCGCCACACCGGCCACCGCCGCGCCCGCTACCGCCGTTCCAGCCACCGCCGTTCCGGCCACTGCCGCACCCACCACCGCCGTTCCGGCCACTGCCGCACCCACCACCGTTCCGGCCACTGCCGCACCCACCACCGTCCCGGCCACCGCCGTTCCGGCCACTGCTGCACCCACCACCGCCGTTCCGGCCACTGCCGCACCCACCACCGTCCCGGCCACCGCCATCCCGGCCACCGCCATCCCGGCCACCAGTGCGCCGGCCACCGCCATCCCGGCCACCAGTGCGCCGGAATCGCAAGGACAATATATCGAGTACACGGTCCAGCGTGGTGATACACTCTTTGCAATCGCGCGACTGTACAATGTGACGGCTGAAGATATTCTGGCAGTCAACACTATCGCCAATCCAGCCAGCCTTACCGTCGGCCAGGTGTTGCGGATACCGACGGGCACGGGTACGACGCAGATCGTCGAATACACGGTACAGCCGGGCGACATCCTGGTCGTGATTGCGCGCCGGTTTGATGTGACCGTCGAGGAAATTCTGGCAATCAACACTATTCGCGATCCATCGAACCTGACGGTCGGCCAGGTGCTGCGGATACCGAGGAGAACACCATGAACCGCGTTGACGTAGTGAACGAGTTACGGCGCATCGTTGGCGCGCGCGCCGTCATTGACGACGAGGCAACGCTCCTGACCTACGAGGCCGACGGCTGCGTCCTGGACACGCACGCGCCGAATGTGGCCGTGTTGCCGGCAACCACGGAGGAGACCGCGGCGGTGGTGCAGATCGCGAAGCGAGCAGGCATGCCGATCGTGCCACGTGGCGCCGGTACCGGCCTGTCGGGTGGGGCCACGCCCATTCACGGTGGCATTGTCATCTCAACCGCGCGGATGGAACGGGTGCTTGAGGTGGATACGCGGAACCGTCGGGTGCGGGTACAGCCAGGGGTGATCAACTGGGAACTGTCGCAGTACCTCGCACCGTCCGGGTATGCGTTCATGCCGGACCCATCATCGCAAAAGGCATGCACCATCGGGGGGAATATCGCCAACAATAGCGGTGGGCCGCATTGCCTGAAGTACGGCATGACGACCAATCATGTGCTCGCGCTGCGCGTGGTGCTGCCCGATGGCAGTGTGATCTGGACAGGTGACGGGCGAGCCGATGGGATCGGCTATGATCTGGCGGGCGTGCTGACCGGCAGTGAAGGGACGTGCGGCATCATTACCGAGGCATGGGTGCGGATGACCCGATTACCAGAGGCGTTGCGCGTCGTGCTGGCGCTGTTTCCGGACATCCCTGCCGCCTCGCAGACCGTTTCGACCGTGATTGCACGCGGTTTTTTGCCTGCTGCGCTGGAAATGATGGATCAACTGGCGATTCGCGCCGTAAATGGCATGTACCGCCTTGGCCTGCCGGAGAGCGCCGGGGCCGCGTTGTTGATCGAGCTTGACGGTGTGCACGATGGCCTGGATGACCTGCTGGCCGAGATTACCGGCATCTGCCGGGATCTGGGAGCCATGGAGGTGCGCCCGGCAAAGACCGCGGCAGAACAGGCGCAGGTGTGGGCCGCGCGTAAGAACGCCTTCGGTGCGATGGGCCGGCTGGCGCCGACATACTACCTGGTGGATACGGTCGTGCCACGCACGCGCTTGCCGGCGACACTGGCACGGGTCGGCGAGGTATCACGTGACTACCACCTGCCGATCGCCAATGTGTTTCACGCCGGTGACGGCAATCTACACCCCCTCATTCTGTTCGATCGCCGCGATAAGGGGCAGCTTGAGCGCGCGCTGGGAGCGGCAACCGATATTCTGCAAGAGTCGATCCGGCAGGGAGGCGTGATCAGTGGTGAGCATGGTATCGGCGTCGAGAAGCGTGATTACATGGATCTCCTGTTCACAACCGAAGATCTGGCGGCGATGGCGGGATTGAAGCGCAGTTTCGACCCGTATGAAATCTTCAACCCGGGCAAGATCTTCCCCAGAGGTGTGGGCTGCGGCGAACTGGCAACGCTGCGACGGCAGGGAATGCGGGCCACGGAACCGGGGATCGGGAATTGAACGTGTCGTGGCGAGGATCAGGCACAGGGGGGATGTATGACGAGTCTGGCAGATGCGCTGCGCGCGGCAATCGCACCCGATGCCGTCCAGGATGATGAAGCGACGCTGGCGACATTTCGCGTTCATGGTATGTCGCCACGATGTGTTGCAACGCCAGGTAACCTGGAAGAATTACAGGCAGTCATGCGGATCGCGGTGGAACAGCGCGCGGCGGTTGCGCCATGGGGCGGCGGAACGCAGCAACTGATCGGTGCACCGCCGGTGCGGCTCGACCTGGTTGTACGCACGACACGTCTCAACCGTGTTCTGGCGCATGTTCCGGACGACCTGACGATCTCGGTCGAGGCGGGGATGACCTGCGGCGCGCTACGCGATCACCTGGCGCGGCATGGCCAGATGCTGGCACTCGACCCGCCGCTACCAGAGCGAGCGACGATCGGCGGGCTGATTGCAACGGCGACAGATGGGCCACGACGGCTGGGATACGGCACGCTGCGCGACATCTTGATCGGAATCACGGTCGTCGAAGCCGGCGGGCGTGTCTCGCGTGGCGGTGGTATGGTGGTGAAGAATGTCAGCGGCTTCGATATGATGAAGCTCTACCTGGGCAGTTTCGGCACCCTGGCGGTGATCGCAAGCGCGAACTTCAAGTTGCTTCCCGTGCCGCGCGCCTCCGGAACGCTCCTCTGCTGGTTCTCCCGCGCCGCGCAGGCATTTGCAGCACTCGACGAACTTGATGGCACGCAGTTGACCCCAACAGCAGCCGAGTTTCTGAACAGTGGCGCGCTGGCTGCGCTCGGGCGGAGCGGCGCCTGCGGCGTGGCGCTGGCCGCCGAGGGATTGGCCGGTGCGGTAGAACGCCACGTAACCGACATGACGGCGATCGTACAGCGTCACGGTGCGACCGAGACGCAACGCCTCCATGGAGACGAAGCAGCCGCGTTCTGGTCCGCCGTGGCGGATCTGTCCCGGACGACGGATGCTGGCGATGACGAGGCGCTGGTGAAGCTGGTGGTGTTACCGGCAGATGTGGCGGAAGCGATCGCGTGCGTCGAAACGCAGGCGGCACAGATTGGCGCGGCAGCAACGATCAATGCACGTGCGCTTCATGGCGTGGTCTATGCACGTATCCGGCCCGTCAGTTCCGCCAGGCTATCGGCGCTGATCGCCAGCCTGCCGGGCGTCCAGTGGGTGGCAACGATACTGCCAGCGACGCCGCGGTGGGGGCCGCCACCGGCAGGGATCGAACTCATGCAACGCATTCGTGAGGAGTTCGACCCGTCAGGGTTATTGAATCCCGGCCGGTTCGTTCGGGGGTTGGGAACTGGACACTGAGCGCTGAGGTTTGACCCAATGACGGCAGGTGACTGGATCGGGCTCGGGATTTCGTACGCATATGCTGTCGGGTTGCTGGCTTCTGGCGAGGCCCTGCACCGTTTTGCGGGATTACCGGCGGACCTGACGCGCAAACTGATCCACGTTGGCGCGGGGATGTGGGTCTTTGGTATCCTGACGCTGTTTGATCGCTGGGAAATCGGCATCGTTCCCTTTGCGACATTCATTCTGGTCAACTACGTACTCTACCGCTACCGCGTCGTCCGGGCAATGGACAGCGCCGACAGTTCGCCCGGAACGGTGTATTTCGCGATCGCCATTACCATGCTGTTTGCCCTGCTATGGCGCCCGCAAGGCCCGATCGACCGTGGCGTGGCGGCGACGGCGGGAGTCATGGCGATGACATGGGGCGATGCGCTGGCAGCGCTTGTGGGGAAACGGTTTGGGCGACGAAAGTATACCGTCGGACACAGTACCCGCACACTGGAAGGGTCGGCGGTGATGTTTGCCACAAGTGCGCTGGCGATGCTACTGACAGTCACCCTGCTGCCAGGATCGGCGCTGGCGCCGTTTGCGCCTTCCGGCGATCTGGCGCGTGGTATGACCGCGGCGCTGAGCGGCGCTGCCGCCGCCACGCTGGTTGAGGCCGTGTCGCCCCACGGCACCGACAACCTGAGCGTCCCACTGGCGGCAGCGGCCGCGGCATACCTGGCCGGCGCCTGATCGCATGATCATCACGACGGTGTCAGGCAACCTCGGGTTTGAGCCGGGTGGCAAACTTCTTGCGCGCCTTGAGCACCTTGGGCGCAACGACCACCATACAGTAGGGCTGGTTCGGGTTGTTGGCGAAATACTCCTGGTGGTACTCTTCGGCAACATAAAACGTATCGAACGGCTTGAGCTCGGTCACAATCGGCGCGGACCAGACGTTCGCCGCATTGAGGCGGGCGATTGTTTCTTCAGCAATCCGGCGCTGTTCATCGTTGTGGTAGAGAATGATCGAACGATACTGCGTGCCGACATCGGCGCCCTGGCGATTGGGTGTTGTTGGATCGTGGATACTGAAAAACACCTCGAGCAGATCACTGAACGTTATGACCTGGGGATCGAAGGTTATCTGTACCACTTCGGCATGGCCGGTCCTGCCGCTGCATACGTCGTGATAGGTTGGATCCGGCCTGTGCCCTCCGGCGTAGCCTGATTCGACACTGATGACACCCTCAAGTTCATCGTACACCGCCTCAAGGCACCAGAAGCAACCTCCACCGAGGGTTGCCGTTTCATATGTTTGTCGGGCCACGGGAACTCCTTACTGTCTATCCGAAAAACGCTACGCATCCTGTCATTGCGCGGAGCGTCAGCGACCGCCTGCAGCGAGCGCAGCGTGGCTGAAGCAATCGCGGCGTTTGGTACAGAGATTGCTTCGCTTCACTCGCAATGACATCCAATTATCCGTTATTCGGATAGGCGCTTCCTACGATTGCAGAGAGTTGATGGTAGATTGCACGCTTGTGGGCCGCTGACCTGATGTGAACGACCACGTTGTTGGCGTGGTACATGGTAGTATACGTTACGCCTGCCCGGCGGATGCTGCGGCGGCACAATATGTTACAATGGGCCGTCTCGGAATGGTTCACACACGTACGGCGCCGGCACTCTATGCCGGTGCGGATGGCACGACGAATGCGGCGGACGGTTGGCATTGCGCTGGCAATCATAGCAGGTGTGGCGCTGGTTGGCGCAGTGTTGCTGGCTCAAGAACGCGTCGCGCGCTGCGCTGCCGTCCCGCTGATCGCCGGCGATCTGCTGGACGATCCCGATTTCGCGGCGCTTACTGCCGGTGGACCGGGCGGAGTGCTCCTCCCCTCCGGCTGGAGCGCGCGCGCCACCGGCGTGCAGGTCGGTAAGTTTACGGTCTCCGGCACCGGTCATTCGTTCCAGCTCCTGGGCATTGCCAATCACCTCCGCACGCCGGCTGTCAGCATTCGCCCGGGCACGGCGTATTGCGCCACCGCCCAGGCGCTTGCCGACTCCTCTTCTGCAACACGTGTACGCCTGTCGTTTCACTGGCTCGATGCCGCGGGCAATGAACTGCAGGTCGATCGTAGCGCCTGGCAAGAGGTTCGCCGTTGGAACGGCCCTGGCGACGCCAGTGGCTGGTCGGTGGTTGGTGGAGGGTTCATCGCGCCGCCAGACGCAGCCCGGCTGGCCGTCACGTTTCAACCGGCGTCGGATGACCGTGTCTACCTGGATGTTATCAATATCCGGTCGGGGCGCTTTCCCGCTGCGACAGGCACGCCGCCTGCCGGCGAGGAACGAGCGTCGCCTGTCAGCGTGCGTCCCTGGCCGAATGGCGCGCACGCAGCGCTCTCATTTTCATTCGACTGGGAGACGACCATGGGCGGGTTGATCCACTCCCGCTCGGTGGATGACCCGAACTCTGACCAGGACCCGGTGCTGCGCGGCATGCGCATGCGCGAGGGGATCACCACGACGCTGGACATCTTCCGGCCATACGGTATTCGCGCGACCTACTACGCGACCGGCTACAATTTTCTGCCCGGTAACACCGAGCAACGCCGTTTTATGGGTGACCCGATGTTCGCCTGGGCCAGCCGCGACAATCGCTGGCAGACCGACGCCTGGCAGCACCAGCCGTGGTTCTCGCCCGACCCATACGGCACGGTGCAGAGCGATCCAGCCTGGTACTTTGGTGACCTGGTGCCGCTGGTCCGGCGCGAAGGTCATGACATTCAGAGCCATACCTTCAGCCATTTATACGGCGGCCTGGCCAGCGCCGACGAGTGGCGCAGCGACCTGGCGGAATGGCGTGCAGTCGCTACCGAACACGGTGTCGCGCCGGCGCGCTCACTGGCCTTCCCCTGGAGCGGCAGCGCCGGTATGACGTATGCGAACTGGCAGGCGCTGGCAGAAGCGGGTATCACCTCGGTGACGCGCACCAACTGGAACCCGCGCCAGCCACAGTACCATCTCGTCACCGCCGAAGAGCCGCACTGCCGGCCGGTTCCAGGGCACGAGATGATTCTCGCCTGCCCTGATTTCTACCTGACCGAGAACAGTGCAGCGGATGCGCCAGCGATGATTGATCGGGTGATTGCCGCCGGTGGTATGCTCGACCTGTGGGCACACACTGAGGAGGTGGTCATGCCTGGCCAGATCGCAGCCTGGAGCCAGGTTGTCCGGTATGCCGCCGAACGGCGTGACGCCGGCGACCTGTGGATCGCGCCGCTGGCGGAGATTGCCGAACGGCAGCAGGCGGTGGCAATGGTGGAAATAACCGTTGAGGATCGCGAACCCGGAACCTGGAACCTGGACGGGGAGACAGGGAGACGGGGAGAGGGGGAGACGGGGGCCGATCCGGTCAGACTACGCATTACGAATGGCAGCACGATAGATCTCGCGGCGCTGACGCTTGATCTGCCGTTTCAGGTGTTGCGTGCTGTGGGTGCGGTTGATGACAGACCTTTCTTGCTTCATGGTTCAGTGCTAATACTTGACCTGGCGGCAGGCGAGACGGTCGAGGTGCTGGTATGGCCGGCGTAGAGCAGGCGCAATCGGCGATGATGCCTGTGCGCACAGCCTGGCTGGCGCACGCGATACCGTTCGTGGTGCTGGCGCTCGCCGCGCTGGCGATGATCCATCCGGCGCTCGGCGCGCCGGCAACGACGATCATCGGCTTGCCGGGCGATAACATCCAGTATGTCTACGCTGCGGGCTGGATTGCCGAAGCGTTACGCACCGGCACTTCGCCATTCGTCGACTGGCGGATCAACCCCCCTGTCGGGCTGGCGCTACTGGCAACGGATGTGCCATACCTCGGGTATGCCGCCGTTGCGCCGTTGACCTGGCTCTCTGGAGCAGTCTTCGGTTACAATGCGCAACTCGTGCTGGCCCATATGCTCTCCGGCCTGGGTGCGTATCTGTGGATACGACGCCTGACCGGTAGCGTTACCGGCGGGCTGGTTGCCGGCCTGGCATTCATGCTGGCGCCGTTTCGCCTGGCGCACAGCTACGGCCATCCGCAGATCGTGAGCACCTACCCGTTGCCATTGTTCTTCTGGGCACTGGACGAATCGCTGCGCACGCACCCCGCGCGCCGGGTGTTGCTCGCGCTGGCAGGTGCGACGTTCCTGCTGAGTTCGGCGTCGCAGTACTATCTGGTCATTGGCCTGGTCAGTGGCACGGCGTATGCCGTGCTGACCCTGGCAACACGGCGGCTCAACCCGTTGCACGGCGCATGGCTGGCGGCACCGATGACGCTGGCCGGCGCGCTGCCTGGCTCAGCGCCGTATCTCATGGTGTCACGAAGCGGCGTCTACGTCCCATACGAGCTCGATGCAGTGCGTATGTGGTCGGCCAGCCCGATGAACTTCGTCATGCCGTCGCATCTGCATCCGCTGTGGGGCGCGCTGGTCGATCAGATGCGCCCGGAGACGTTGTGGGTCGAGAAAACGCTGTACGTTGGCCTGGTCGCGACGATCCTGGCGGTGGTTGCGCTGCGCGCTTTTGACCGGCGGATCCCGTGGATCGGGACAGCACTGGTGGCGGCGATCCTGGCGCTCGGCACCGATCTGCATACAGGCAATCTGCCGGTGAACCCCGAAACCCCGTTCTGGCTGCCGGCCTATTATCTGAACCAGTTACCGGTACTGGAGTTGATGCGAGTGTGGGCGCGCTTTGGGATTGTGACGATTCTGTTTGTGGCATTGCTGGCCGGGGTAGGAGCGGCACGGCTGATGCGAGGGAGAGGGGGAGAGGGGGAGAGCCGGAGACTTGGGGATGGGAGAGCGGGGAAATGGGGATCAGCGATTGTGGCGGTGGCGCTGGTGGCGCTGGTGGTGATTGACCTGCTGCCGGGGCGGATGCAGAGTTTTACGCTAGAACCTCGCCCGATTGACCGATGGCTGGCGCAACAACCCGGTGCTCTGACGGTCGGATTTGTGCCGGTGATTGATGATGTTACAAACTACCGCATCCTGTTCGGCACGCTGTTCCATGGTAAGCAGACGTTCGCATTCATGCACCAGGCACACATGCCGCCCATCTTTCAGGAGTTCAATGAGCGTTCGCGTGGCTTTCCCGACAGTGCCTCCGCTATGCGGCTGCGGGATCTGGGGGTGCGTTACCTGCTACTGGAGAAGCCGATCTTCGATGGCAAACGCGCCTTTCGCTGGAGCGTGGTTGAACGGCGGCTGGCGCAAACGCCAGAGCTGTACGTCGTAACTCAGGTTGGGGATGTTGTCGTCGTAGGGTTTCGCTGAGAACAGCAGGTACGCCGGAGCGATAAGTGTGGCACGTGTAGCCGTACCGACAACCTGGATCGTGGCGCTGGGCCGGCAGCGTGGGCCATTACGAGTGTACCAGTGGCTCTGGCTGCTGATCTGTACGCTGGGGGCGCTGGTTGCTGCGGCGCCGCGCATCCTGTCGCAGCCGATCCGCTACGAAGCCATCGCCGTGACCAGCATTGACGCCGCCGGGCGCTATCGAGAACTCTACAGCGGTGGCCAACCCGACGATGACTATCGCGCCGTTGAGGTACAGGCACTGGAGCTCCTCAAAGCGCGCCGCCCCGATCTGGGCGGCCCGACCTACAGCATACGCTTCGTACCCCGGGCCGATGGCTGGATCGAGATCATCGCCCTCGGGCGCACCCCGGCTGAAGCGCAGGCACTGGCCGACGAGGCCGCAGAGACCCTGGCGCGCGCGGTGCGCGCGGCGGGCGGGCGCGAGATTCTGCGCAACCTGATGGGCTGGGAACTGACCGAAGCATTGCAGGGGCGCGAACCGGAGACCAGGTTCCAGCGCCTGCTGCGCGAAATCATTCGGACGCAGGCCTTCCCGCTGAATCGCGCCGTCGAGCCGGTGTCGGCCCATATGACAGTGGACCAGCTACCTGCTGAGGAGCTGAGCGACCTGGCACGAGCCCTGGAGGTACGCGAGGAGCAACTCAGCCGCATTGACATACCGGGCCTGGATGCGCAGCGCGCAACCCTGACCGACGCAGCGCGGTTGCAGCAGATCACCGCCGATCTGCAACGCCTGGCGATGGGACGCCAGGCCATCCGTGATGCGCTTGGCTACCTGTATAGCAACCTGGGCGCCAGGTTTGCACCCGATACGCCGAGTGACGCCTACCGGGAAGCGCGCGCGGCATTGCCGGCAACGGCGGTTGACCGCCGGATACCACTCCTGCTGGCGCTGGCAACCGTGGTCGGGATGGTTTTTGGCGCGGCAGGCGTGGCGGTAGACAGCAGCGCCGGCGTGATGCGCAAGATCGTCGAGTTGTGGGCCTACCGCGAACTGATCCGCAACCTGGTGCTGCGCGATCTGCAGGTGCGCTACAAAGGGAGTGCGCTTGGCTATCTCTGGACGCAACTTGCGCCGCTTCTGCTCATGCTGGTTTTCTGGTTCGTCTTCAGCGCCTTCTTTCAGGCCGACATCGCCATGTTCCCGGTCTTCATCATGGTAGGCCTGCTGCCATGGAACTACGCCAATGAGGCGGTGAGCGGCGGCGCGCGCAGCGTCATTGAGAATGCGACACTTATCAAAAAGGTCTTCTTCCCACGTGAGGTACTTCCGCTGGTGGCAGTTCTCTCCAGCCTGGTTAACTTCGTGCTCTCACTACCGATGTTGTTGTTGATGATGGCAGTGGTACAACTGGCGTATGCGCCACTGCGCGCCGCAGGGCACTGGACGAATTTCTCGTGGACGTTCGCCTATGTGCCGGTGCTGCTTGGCATCCAGACGGTATTTCTGGCCGGTGTCGCACTCTTTCTCAGCGCAGTGGCCGTGCGCTATCGCGATACTGTCCACCTGATCGGCATCCTGTTGCAGTTCTGGTTCTTTCTCACGCCAGTCGTCTATTCGCTCGATCGTGTGGCCGGGCCACTGGCACAGGCGGTACGCTGGCTCAATCCCATGGCCTCACTGGTTGAATTTTACCGCGAAGTGCTGTATGGCAATGTTGTGGCAGCGAACCAGATCCCTACGCCCAACCTGCCCGCGCTCGACAGTGTGTTGCGCGTGTTGCTGACTGCACTGGCGACGCTGGCACTGGGTTACTGGTACTTCCAGCGCCGCAGCGGCGAGTTTGGCGAACGCCTATGAACGCTGTGGTTGTTGTTCCCCTGCATAATGGCGCTGCGCATATTGCCGTATGCCTGCACACACTCCTGGCGCAGCGGGATGTCACCTTCGACACGATCGTTGTCGAGAACGGCAGTACCGACGGGGGTGCAGAAATCGTCGCGCGCGGCTTTCCGCAGGTCGAATTGCTGCGCTTTACCGAACCGCTCGGCTTTGCCGGGGCATGCAACCGCGGGATTGCACTGGCCCTGGAACGAGGTGTTGACGCGGTTGTCTTGCTGAACCAGGACACCGAGGTTGATCCCGGCTTTCTGGGTGCACTCCTGCGCCCACTCGAAAACGACCGGGCCATCGGTGTCACTGGCGCCGTCGCGCGCTTCCCTGACGGGCGCATCCAGCATGCCGGCGCAGAGCTTGTGCAGCCGGCCGGCTATGGGCGGAACCTCGCCTACGGCGCGGCGGAACTCCCGCGCGATCTGCCAGTGCCCGATTACCTGGCGTTCGTAGCAGCGGCTATGCGCGGATCGATGCTGCGCACAATCGGCACGCTTGATGAAGGGTTCAACCCGGCATATTTCGAAGATGCCGATCTCTGTTTGCGCGCCGTTGCGGATGGATGGCGCCTGCACCTGGCGCACGATGCAACACTGGTGCATCATGAAGGCGCTGTGGCGAATACCAGCTATCGCCACGCCGCCGTGATCGAGCGCAACCGTCTGCGCCTGGCGCTAAAGCATCGCGCGGTCGATGATCTCACGGGCCTGTTCTACGATGCTGAACGCGCGCAGATGCTGCGCCGCGCACTCGAAGGAAGCGCGCAGGTGCTGCGACAGGCATATGGCCGGGCGCTGATTGACCTGCCAGATATTGCGGTGCAACGCGATATGAGCGCGAAGGAGCAGGAGCAACTCGCGACCCTGCTGGCGTCATTGCGCGATGAAGCCGGCGCGCGCGAGCGGGTGAGCCGGGTGTGGGGGCTCGGAATTGGGAAGTGGGAAATTGAGACAGGAGACACGGCGAACCGGAGACACGGCGAACCGGAGACACGGCGAACCGGAGACACGGCGAGCGGGAGACATGGTGAGCGGGGGACACGGCGAGCGGGAAATGCCGAGCCCGCGGGATGGAGAGAAGAGGAGAGGGGGAAAGGCGAAGAGTGGAACAGTTCAACCTGCAACGTGCCACCGTCAATCCCTGTCACCATCATCATCCTGACCTGGAACGGCCTGGAGTATACCCGGCGTTGTATTGAGAGCATTCGCGTGCACACCCGTGATGTGGATTACCACCTGCTCGTGGTTGATAACGGCAGTAGCGACGGAACGCTGGAATGGCTGCGCGAACAGCAGGATATCACACTCATTGCCAATGAGCGCAACCTGGGATTCACGCGCGGCAACAATCAGGGAATGGCCGCCGTACCACCCGAGCATGACATCCTGCTGCTGAACAACGACACCGTCATTCTGCACGATGGCTGGCTTGGCCATCTGCGCGACGTGGCTCACAGTCACCCGCGGATTGGCATCGCCGGCTGTCTTCTGCTGCATAGCAACGGCCTGTTGCAGCACGCCGGCACATACATGCCGGGCGACAGTTTCTGGGGCCATCAGATCGGCGGCGGTGAAACCTATATCGGCCAGTACCCCGGTGTGCGTGATGTCGAGGGAATCACCGGCGCGTGCATGTATATCAGGAATGATCTGCGCGCCGCAATCGGCGGCCTCGACGAAGCATATGTGTCGTACTTCGAAGACACCGACTATTGCCTGCGCGCGCGCCAGGCGGGCTTCAGGGTTGTCTGCACTGGCGGCGCGCGGGTTATGCATCACGAAAATACCAGCTCGCGGGTCAATAATGCCGCCTGGCGCGCGCTGTGGGATGTTGGGCGCGAGACATTCATACAGCGCTGGGGCGCTTATTACAGGCAAAAGTATAACCGCGCCGTCATGTGGCACTCGCTGGTTGCAGCGCCATCAGGGTATGCGACGTCGTCGCGTGAGCTGGTGGTGGAACTCGACCGGCGCGGGATTGATGTGCGGCTGGCATGTATTTTCGGCACCGATTATACCGAGCCGCTGACCCGGGATCCGCGCGTTGATCAGATGCGCAACCGCCCAAAAGATAACCGCCTGCCGCAGGTTGTGTATAGCCAGGCGGACGCCTTTATCAAGAACAGCGGCAGCTATCGCATCGGTTATACCATGCTGGAAGCCGATCGCCTGCCGGACGAATGGGTCTACCAGGCAAACCAGATGGACGAAGTATGGACGCCGACGCACTGGGGCGCTGACGTCTTCCGCGCCAGCGGCGTGCGCCGGCCCATTCACGTCGTGCCCCTGGGGATCAATCCGGATTACTTCCATCCCGGCATCACAGGGCACAAGCCGGCCAACCGGTATGTGTTCCTCTCGGTATTCGAATGGATTGAGCGCAAAGCGCCCGAACTGTTGATCCGCGCCTATCTCCGGTCGTTTCGCCGCGGCGACGACGTCGTGTTGCTGCTGAAAACCTTCAACCATGATCCCGGCTTCGATATTGCGCGCCACATAAGCGAACTGACGCGCGGTGAGGGGCCGCCGATTATCGTGTTGCCAAACCAGAAACTGGCGGCGTATCAGCTTGGCAGCCTGTACCGTAGCGCCGATTGTTTCGTTCTGCCGACGCGCGGCGAAGGCTGGGGGATGCCGACCCTGGAAGCCATGGCATGCGGTTTGCCGGTGATTTCGACCGGGTGGGGCGCGCAGAGCGAATTTCTACACAGCGGCGTCGGCTACCCATTGCAGATTCGTGGTCTGATCCCCGCCGACGCACGTTCACCCTACTACCGTGGCCTGCGCTGGGCCGACCCGGATATCGACCATCTTTGCGCGCTCATGCGCCATGTTTATGAACATCCCGCCGAGGCACGCGCGGTGGGTGAACGCGCGGCGGCCGAGGCACAGGTGCGCTGGACGTGGGCACATGCAACGCAACGCATCATTGATCGGCTGGAGGCAATATGACGATCTACTGGGTGAATACCGACAGCGATAATGCGCTGGATTTGATGACGGCGGTGGAACGCGCCCTGGAAAGCGGCGCCACCGGCACGCCACCACCGCCCGGCATGTCGTCTGCACCGGCCACACCCACCGATTCCGGCGATGCCTACCTGGCCGAGAATATGGCGCTGGCGCGCGCAACCTGGACCGTCGATCCTCACCGGATCGTGGTGTCGAGCCGGCCAGGAGTGGCGGCGGCCATCAATGCCTTTCAACGCCTGGCGCGCCACGCGACCTGGTGGTACGCATTGCCGCAGTGGTTGCAGATCAGCGAGTTCCACGGTGCCGTGGTGCGGGCACTCGATGCGCTGGCCGAGAAAGAACGGCTGCTCGGCATCCGTGTGCGCGAGATCGAGCAGATGCGCCTGCCCGCGCACCTGTTTGCCCTGCAACAGCAGGTGGCCGGGTTGCGCACCGAACGTGATCTCCTCGAACGACGGGTGGCCGAACTGGAGGCGCGCCTGGCAACACTGGACGATCATGCCTCAACCGGAACCACAACTTGATATCGTCTGGCAGTCGCGCTGGGGCATTCCAAACGGCTACGCGGTGTCGTCAGAGGCGCTGGCGATCGAACTGGCGGCACGCGGCGTTAACCTGATGCACCGGCCAACACCATGGCCCGTGCGCGGCACCGTGCGTCACCCGGCGCTGCTTGCGGCCATGGCCCGCACACCGCGTGACGATGCCCTGCAGGTCAGTTATGATCAGGCTGACCTGTTCGATATCAGCCATCCCGGGTACAGGATCGGCTATACCATGCTTGAGGTTGATGGCCTGCCGCGTGAATGGGTCGCGGCGTGTAACGCCATGGATGAAGTGTGGACGCCGAGTCGCTGGGGAGTGCAGGTCTTCGCCAGCGCCGGCGTTACCCGTCCAGTCTATGGTATGCCACTCGGGTACGACCCGGCGCGCTTTCACCCTGACGGCCCGGCTCATCGTCTTGATGGACGGTTTACATTCCTGTCAGTATTCGAGTGGGGCGAGCGAAAAGCGCCGGAGATCTTGCTGCGCGCCTATGCCGCGGCGTTCACCCGGCGCGACGATGTGCTGCTGCTTCTGCGGGTGAACAACTTTGACGCCGAGGTTGACGTGGCGCGGCAGATCGAGGCACTCCGCCTCCCCACCGATGCCCCGCCCATTGTGTTGCTCTACAATCGCCAGATCGCCGGCGATAGCCTGGGAACGCTCTACCGCAGCACGGATTGCTTTGTGTTACCGACGCGTGGCGAGGGATGGGGGTTGCCCATTCTGGAGGCGATGGCGTGCGGTTTGCCAGTGATTGCTACGGACTGGAGTGGCCAGACCGAATTCTTCCATCAAGACGTCGGCTATCCGCTGCGTGTGCGCCGCCTGGTCAGCGCGGAGGCAAAGTGCCCCTACTACCTGGGATGGCGCTGGGCCGAGCCGGACGGCGAGCACCTGGCAACATTGATGCGCCATGTCTATGATCATCCAGCCGAGGCGCGCACCGTGGGCATACGCGCGGCGCAGGAAGCGGCAGCGCGCTGGACGTGGGCACACGCGGCGGAACAGATTCGCAACCGGCTCATCGAAATAACCGGCACCACCACAGATGTCTCTCTCCTGGCACGGCACAGCTCCGGTAGAATAGGCAGATTGGCCGGGTTGCGCCTGTAGCACGGATCATGTATGCGCCTGCGAATATCCCCGGCCGTCGCAACATTCAGCGTCGACATCTTATTGACGCTTGGGATTGCCCTGGTTGCTGCCTGGTTGTTGCTGCGGCCACTCGAAACCCGGCACGTCATCACCGTTGGCGCAAACGATCGCGGCGTCAGCGGCGGATTGCATGAGCCGGAAATCAGCGCCTCGGAGGGACGCCCCTTCCGCTGGACCACGGGCCTGGCGACGATTCGCCTCGCTGCGATGGGCTTCAGTAACCATTCACTCGGGCTGCGCATGTCGAGCGCTGCCGGTGCGTCGTCGCTGCTCGTCTCCCTCAACGAAAAGGAACTCGCCACACTGGCGGTGACCCCGGCGCCGCGTACATATCACCTGTTCATCCCCGCCGAATGGATACGCGCCAGCGGCAACACCGTGACAGTACGCAGCGCCACGGTCCAGCAACCCGGCGACCGGCGCGATCTTGGCGTGGCGCTCTTTTCTGTCGGGCTCGCGGCGCTCGACGCGCAGTGGTGGCTGGCGCCGGCACAGACGGCGGCAATCACCTGCGCGACGCTGCTGTTACTGTTCACGCTGCGCCGCCTCGACGCCGGGCGAATCCGCTGGCTGATTGCGATCCTGTTCGCCGCGATCAGCCTGAGTATGCGCCATTCCGATCTGCGCTTCAACCAGCGCTGGGAGGCGCTGCTGCTGACGCTGGGCATGGCAGGCGTATTCATACTTGGCTTGACGCTGATCCGTGTCAGCGCGCCCGATAGCCGTCTGAAGCAATCCAGCACGGGTAACCTTCAACCTTCAACCTTCAACCTTCAACTCTCAACCCTCATTCTGTACACCTTGCTTACCATCCTCCTACTCGCCCCGCTCATCCCCAATCCCGCTACCCATATTCCCGGCCCTCCCGGCGACAATCTGGAGTATGTCTGGAAGATCCAGTGGTTCGCCAGCGCCCTGGCAGAACGGCGCTCGCCGGCCTTCGTACCGCACCTCTTTTTCCCCGCCGGTTACGAACTGGCCTATTCCGAGTTATCCCCGGCGCATACCTTGCTCGGCCTGCCTCTCACTGCCGTGAGCGGTGCGGTCATCACGTACAACGTCCTGATTGCAACCTCATTCGTGCTGACCGCACTCTTTACCATGCTTCTGGCGGAACGTATCGGCGCAGGAACCTTCGGCGCATTCATTGCCGGCGCCGGCGTCGGGTTCTGTCTGTGGCGGTATCAGCATATTCTCGGGCAGATGAACATGATCGGCACGCAATGGGTCGTGCTGGCGATCTATGGCCTGGAAGGGTTTCTGCGCCAGCGCCGTACCATTGATGCGTTACTGACCGGGCTTGGCGTCGCACTGGCGGCATGGTCATCGTGGTATTACGGGCCGACACTCTGGCTGTTGCTGGCGCTCTGGGCGCTGCTACGCTGGCCATGGCGCGAGACGCGCGCGATCCTGGCAGCATGGCGCCCGGCCCTGGCGGCGCCGCTTGTGGCGCTCGCGCTGCTCGCCCCCTACGCCCACCCGACTGTCCAGGCCCTGCGGGGCGGTGAGACGCGCCACGATTACGCCATGCTCCTGCTCCTCTCGGCACGCCCGCTCGACTATCTCGCACCAAGCCGCTATCATGCGTTGTGGGGGGGCTGGGCAGCACGTGTCGCGTCGGACACTGCCGGGGCGCAACTGGTTGCGCCCGGTGTATCGCTACTCATCCTGGCCGGCGTCGGTTTGTGGCGCTGGCGCAAGCAACGTGTGGTGTGGATGCTGTTTACCGTGGGCACAGCAAGTGTCGTGATGAGTCTGGGACCGGAGTTACGCGTCGGTGATGCCGTCATCCCGCTGCCGGCGTTACTGGCCTACGACTATGTTCCTGTGCTGGGCAGCATTCGCAGCTGGTCGCGCGTCGCGCTGTATGCGCAGATCTGCATCGGCCTGCTGGCGGGCCTCGGCCTGGCGGGATTCGCGCAGTGGCGCCGGCCCGGGCGTATCGCGGGCGCCATCCTTGTACTGGGGGTCGTGCTGGAGATCATGCATGCCGCACCCTGGCATACGACGACCGGTCCACGTCCGGTTGACAGATGGCTGGCACAACAACCAGGACGCGGCGCGACGCTCGAGGTTCCTGACTCATTCGCCGGCCCGATTGAATACTACACCCTCTTCTCAGGGCATCCGAGCCTGACAGGGTATGGCACATTTGAACCTGCCGGCGCAACTGCCGATATGGCATGGTTGCGCGAGTTTCCGTCGGCCCGCTCCGTGACGACGATCCAGCGCCTCGGCGGGGAATATGTGCTCGTCCAGCGTGACGCAATGGACCGCGCGCGGCCGGGATGGCGCGACCAGGCAATGCAGCGACCAGAACTGGCGCGGGTATATGATGATGAGACGTATACTGTTTATCAGGTTAGAACGTTGAACGTTAAACGTTGAACGTTAAACGTTGCACGTTGGGCGTTGCACGTTGCACGTTGGGCGTTGCACGTTGCACGTTGGGCGTTGCACGTTGCACGTTGAGCGTTGCACGTTGCACGTTGCACGTTGGGAGCGGAGGAGCAAGCAACCGTGAATGCCGGATCAGACCCTCAAGCGCATGGAACGGCGGGCGCGCCGCTCTTCATCATTCCGCCCGGCGCCGACGGCGAACCGCTTGCGGCGCAGATCGAGCGTGCTCTGGTAGAACGCCGCGCTGCCAGCGACAGCCTGCCCCTGCTGACCGATGTTGCACAGGGAGACGCCTACCTGGCGCAACAACTCGCCGCGCTGCATGATAGCTGGGAAGTGCGACCACCGCCGTCGCGAAGCCTGCTGGAGCGGTTGCGCACCCGGCTGGCCTGGTGGCTGCTTGGCCCGGAGATTCGTCAGATCAATGCGACCCATGCAACCCTTACGCGCCTGATCGACAGCCTGGTTGTGCTGGCCGATAATGAACGTGCGGCGCGACGACGGATTGAAGAGCAGAATATCGCCGCCGAGTGTGAATAAGGCCTCACGTACGAAACAACCCATGAAGCATGCAGTGTCACTCGCCCGTTTCTGGCCGGAAGCGGGAGCATCTGTGCTATCCTGCATCATCGCCAGCGTGCTGCGCATATCCTATGTCGGCCCGCTTAATGGTTTCTGGTCGAGCGATCAGGGCGTCAAACTCATTCAGGTGCAGAGCATGCTGCTGAACAGGTTCAGCAGCAGCTCGATCATCTACCCTGGAGCAACGCTGGATCCGGAAGGTACGGTTAGCCCGCTGCGCGGGCAGTATTTTACGCACAACGGGCAAACCTATGCGATGTTCTCTGATGCGTTCGCGTTGCTGAGCAGCATCCCTTTCTTCATATTCGGGTTTGCCGGTTTGTACATCGTGCCTATCCTTTCCCTGGCGGCATTGGCGCTGCTCGGTGTACGAATTGCTCGCCCGCTGCTTGGCGCAGGCGGCGCCTTGCTGGTTGCCCTGACGATATCGCTTACATCACCGCTGCTGTTTTACAGTGTCATTTTTTGGGAACATCTCCCGGCCACACTCCTGGTGACGCTCGGCATCTGGCAAACAATACAAGCGCATCAACGCGACAATTGGCGCCGGGCATTCGGCGCCGGATTAGCCATCGGCATCTCAGTATGGCTCCGTAATGAGACTGCGCTGGCGGCTCCAGCCCTGATAGGAGCCGTACTCATCGCGCGCCACCCACGGGCGTTACGGATTGGAGGCTGGATCGGCGCCGGCGTGACGATCGGTCTATTGCCCTTGCTCATCTACAATCAACTCACCTTTGGCGCGGCGGTAGGGCCGCATGTGCTGGTAGCAGGCTCAGTGCAATATCAGAACGTAGGTAACCCGTTCAGCGCGCGGATTGCATGGGCGGATTTATTGATCGTACCGCTGGATGAACCCGCACTGAACGGCGCCATAAGTGCGCTGGCCATCATCGCGGTGATCACATCGTTCCGGCGCACGCCCCGATTGATCACCGGCGCTCTGGGGTTCTCGGTCGCCCTGACGCTATTGACCGCCATACTTCTCCAGGCTGTCCCGCGCGGCGGGTTGCAGACAACGCTACTCGTCACCTTTCCAGTCGTGCTCTTGAGTCTCTTCCCGACCGCACCTGATCCATCAGCAGACCGAATGTACGAACCAGTGATCCTGGTTGTATTCGGAATGGCATTCATACTACTGGCATGGCTCGCGCGGCTACCCGATGGTGGCGCGCAGTGGGGGCCGCGAATGTTGCTGCCGGCACTACCGGCGCTGACCATCGCAGGCGCATGGCGTGTGTTCTCGTGGATGCATCGTCCCGTGGCCGGCGCCATGGTCACAGGTGTCGCTGCAATCTTGATCTTTGTCGCACTGCTGACACAATTCGCGGGGTTACGCCAACTCCGCGCCTTCAACCTGGCGAATCATACTCTGCTCACCACGGTGGCGCAAAGTGGCGCGCGCGTCATTATCACCGATACATGGTATGGCCCGCCGCTGTTGGCGCCGATCTTCTATGACGAACGCATCATCTTTTTGATTGATGACGGCGCCGATTTGGACTATTTGCTCGGGCAACTGCACAGCGCGAGATTCAATACGGTCTACTACTTGAGCGGGCATGGCAATACAATCGCCGCCGAGGCGCGACGATGGCATGAACTGGTCGCGCTTGGTGAACCCTCAGAGCTGGCGCATGGTCTCACCGGGCAGGCGTATCGAATCGGCGAGGCTGCGTCGGCTGAGCCGGCGCGTTGAACGACCTATGAGTAGAGATATCCGTCATGGTTCCATCCTCCGCTCGCCGGGCCGGTGAAACATCGCTCACCATGATCGTGGTGGTTGTCGCGGTGCTGCTGATGGCCGCCGCGCTGGCGACGATCCTGGCACTGGTTCAGTACCTGAACGCCATGCAGCGCCCGCCGGCGCTGGCCGATTTCTTTCCCATCGAAAGGAATGAGAGCGGCGAGTACCGCTTCACGCGCCCGCAATCCTTCATCCTTGTACCCCCGGCACCTGACGCCGGCGGCGTGTTGTCGTTGCGGACACGCTCGCCTGAACCCCTCCCTGTGCGCACGCTGGCAATCCGTCTTGATGAACGTGTCCAATTCACACTCGCGGCGACGGCCGTTCCACGCCGACTGATGCTGCTTCTACCACCCTCCAGTAGCGGGCGGTTACTGACGCTCGATGTGCCACCGGCACAGGCGCCGAACGACCTGCGGCGGCTTGGCGTCATGATCGATAGTGTAACGCTGCGCTTGCTGCAGCAGCCATGGATGTGGCATGCCGGACTCATGGTGCTGGCGCCTGTTGTTGGCTGCGCGATCCTTGCGGCGACGCGCTGCGGCTGGATCACGATGGCATGCGGTACGCTCGTAATCGCCGGGTCTGCACTCTGGGGGCCGGTGGTACCGTGGATGCTGGTAACCGTTCTTGGGGCGGCACGCA
>Ga0272446_1001095_pt1 | contig 40446 bp, 32 predicted proteins | sample YNPCB0061_FD_194587 | JGI IMG/M metagenome (GOLD analysis project Ga0272446, IMG submission 194587) | Hot spring microbial mat communities from Yellowstone National Park, WY, United States - YNP-CB-006-1 | ecosystem: Environmental > Aquatic > Thermal springs > Hot (42-90C) > Sediment | place...
GGCCGCCACCAATTTCGCTTCAATTCGGCCACGGCGGTCTGCCGTGGAATAGGGCTCGCGTCGGAACACGTCGGTGTTTTTGGGCTTCCTTACCCATTTGCGAGCGAATGCGTTCCCATCCATTTTCCCGTGAATGGTCGCTCCTAACCATTTGTTGGAAGCCCCTTCCGCGGCTGAGTTTGCGAGACGCGAGCGGGTGCTTCTGCTTGTAAGGTTCTAACTGCTCAGTTGTCAAAGATCTGCGACTACTATTCGCTTTCGAGCGTGTTCATCACCCTAGCTCTCGGAGTGCGCTAGGGTTTGTTGGCCGATCAATCCGGGGCGTCGTTTGGCTCAGCCAGAAGCAAACCGAAGGTCCGATGGTGGCCGTTTCCAGCAACGAGGGGGCGACTCACGAGTATGGGCCAACGTTATAGGTATATTATACCACGGCCAGTGAATGGGTGGAAGGGGCGTAGAGCGATTCGTGATCTGCAGGCTGGGTCGGAATCCGAACGCTTGCCATTCCTGTTCAGCCGCAGCCACCAATCGGGGTAGTAATCCCGCGTGAAGCAGGGCGCGGCACACTCAGCTGCGGGTGTGTTGGTCGTCATTCAGACGAACCTGTTGGCGGGGGTGTTCGTTGAGTACGGACTGCTTGACGACTTGGGTCAGCTCACCCTGTTTCCAGGCTGGTATCTGGACGTCAGCGGTGTGATCAGGTCGAGAGAGAAAGTCGCAGCCGATGCGGGGCTGACCCATGGGTGTGACGATGGTGGGCGCCGGCTGGCGTCCCTTTTGACCCGTTACTGGTTGAACTGGCTGGCACGACGCAGGGAAGTTCCCCGTGCGAAATCGCCCAGAAAGCGCCCGTTGCAAGGGGAGGGGGGCGTTGCCGGTGAGGGCATGAAAAGCGGGGGCGAAGTCAAGTAGGTTCATCGCATCACGCCTTACAAGATGATAACCACATCATTCGCATCGTGCGGGTCCGTGGGTCGGCCGATGGTTTCCATGCGTTGCAGGCAGGCCTCCGTAATTGGAATAAACAGGACCTGGTCGGAACTGAGGTCAATAATGTCATACAGTCGGGACCGCAAGCGCACAAAGTCCGTTGCGGAGATACGAACCAGGAAGATCGATAATTGTTTGCGGTAGCCGAAATCCTCACAGCAACGAGCGACTTTACGCAACCGCTTGGGGTCGGTAATGTCGTAACACACCAGGTAGCTTTCCATCAGCGCACCGTGAAGCCGCTATAGCGCGGAATCTCGCCACGGACGTATGCTGCCAGCATGCGCGCCTGGACTTCCACCATTCGGGCATAGCTCATCCGATAGCCATAGACGGGGTGGGTGACGACCGTGGCCTTGCGTTGTTCGTAGGCCATGAAAAATCTCTTCCGCCCACTCTCGGTGAGCTGGCAGGCTTCACGCCAGATCAGGAAATCAGCGGGTGTGAGTAGTTCGTTGTTGATGAGGGTCAGCACCACGCTATCGGCAATGACCGTTCGGAATTCCTCCATCAGATCCAACGCTAAGGAGGGCTTACCATGCCGACCTTGGTGAAAGAACCCTTTGTACGGATCAAAGCCCACGGTGCAGACCGCCGCAAAACAATCCTTGGTCAGCAGGGCGTAGGCGAAGGACAGGAGTGCGTTGACCGGATCTCGGGGTGGCCGTCGGTTCCGGCTGGTGAAATCGAATTTTGGACCCGTGGGTGGCTGCTTGAGGAAGCGGCTGAACTCTCCGAAGTACAGAGCTGCCCCTTGGCCTTCGATCCCGAGTAGTGAATCGAGTGACGCGACATCGTCGAGGCTGCGGAGCAAGCTCCAAAGTCCTCGGGCTGCGGGTTCGTCGCTACCCCGGGCTTCCTCAGCTCCCCGAAGGCTTCGCATCAGAAGGGTCCGCTGATTGGAGAGTTTGGCCCGAACGACGGCCTTTGCCAGATCGAGGCAAACCGCGGGATCAGCGAACTGGCGAAATTGAGCTTCGCGCAAGGAGACGTTCTTGGTCGGCGCAGGGACAAATGCACCAAGGAATCGACCGTGCCCGGAGACATAGGCCACGCTAATATCGTTGGCCACGAGCGTCTCCAACGCTTGCGTGCTGACTTGCACATTGCCAACCACCACCACTTGCCGGACTGCATGCATGGGAACGCGCGACAGCTCTTGCCCGTCCTTTTTGATGATCAGATGCTCACTTCGTTTGCCGACGAAGCTGCCGGATTCCTGGAGATAGAGAACCGCTCCGTCGTCGGATTGGGGAATGACGCGAACCAAACCGGGAGAGTTTTCATCCCGCTCTGCCGCGGTTGGGCTTTTCAGCTGATATAACGTCTCCTCAGGTAAGCAGATGGGAGCCAGCGAACAGCCGAAGCACTTGTGTCGCGATTCGGTTGGCAGTGGTTCGGGTGGAGTGGGCTGGGCGGCGAGCTCCCGGCACCGGCGGATGGCCTCACGAGTTTGTTGCCGGAGTTCCTCGGTGAACTTCACCTCGACCCGTTCCCGGCTGCTGGCGTAGAACTGGAACCCGCGTGGCACCGGTTGGCCGAACGCATCCTCCATCAGCAGCGCTTGGGCGCATAACTGCACGGCATCGTTATCCCAGACGGTGGGTCGGCCCTCGCTGTCGCGCGGGCCGGAGCCATGCTTGGTCTCGACTGGGTACTGCTCACCGTTCTTCTCTTCGATCACATCGAGCACACCCGTGATACCCAGTGCCTCGCTCGAGAGAGCAACGCCTCGGTTCGTGGCGGTACCGCGATCGGTGTGTGTTTTGTTGGCGAGTTCAGGTGCATTGACCCGGCGGTGGTCGAACAGGCCCGCTTCGACGTGTTCATTGATTGGCATTACCCCATCGACATACTGCAGGAAGTACAATCGGGGGCAATACGTCACCTGATTCAGCGCACGGACCGGGATCAGGTCGCTCATGCTGGCACCCATGGCTAGCCTCATCGAAGGAACCGAGATTCACCCCATCGAGCCAATTTCCCGGCGGAAGGGTGTAGCAAGCGTCCCGTTGACACTCGCTTGGAGCAGGTAGCCAACCGGGAAGCGGGCGGTGAACTCCTCCTGGTGCGAAACCAGGATTAACCGTCGGAGCGATTGGGATTGTTGCAGGTTGCGTAATTCGTCGCCCATGGCTTGCAGTCCGTCGCGGTCGAGGCTGCCGAATCCTTCATCAATGATGACGCTTTGCAGAGGTCGCGTCTGGCCGGCGGCGAAGCGGCCAATGGCCAAAGCCACGGAAACGGCCACACGGAACTTCTGGCTTCCCGAGAGGAACTGCACACCAATAGGGCTTGGATCATCGGCGCGACGAACCCGCAGGGCCAAGGCTCGATCGGGGCCGTCCTCGGCGTCGTCCAGTTCGATCGTCAGATCGCCCCGAGAAAGATTGCGAAGCGTAACATTAGCATATCGGACTATGCTCCGCTCCGCGGATCGGACCAGATCACGTTGTAACCCCTGCGGGCCAAGTAGCTGAGCGAGTTCGGTGTGCAAACGATATTGGCGGTCCAATTCTCGATAGTGCTCAGATCGTTCCCGGCGGCGGTCAGCATCGCCCCGCAGTTGGTTCTCGCGATCCCGGGCCGCGGTGTACGCCTGTTGGGCCTCGGCCAGATTTTGGCTGGCAATCCGAACGGCAGCTTCGGCGTCAGCAACCGGACACCACGCTGCCGGCGGGAACTGGGCGAGTTCGGTGCGGAGTTGCTCCAGGCGGCGGTTCCACTCATCCCGCCGGGCCGCGTCCTCCAGCAATTGGCGATATCGGCCGGCGATGTCGCTACGGCGTAAGTGATCGAATTCGTTCTGGTCGCGTGCCAGTTCGTCGATTGTCAGTGCCGGTATTCGCTCGGCCCAGGCTGGGGGAAGTTGCCCGAACAACGTATCGCGTTGTCCAATGGCACCCGCTCTCGCTGTGAGGGCGGTGTTGAGTTCCTCTTCCAGCCGACGAGCTTGCTCGGTCAGTTGCCGCCAGCTGGCATGGTGCTGCTCGGCAAGGGTTGTTGCGGTTTGCTGGCTCTGGAGATCGCTAGCCACTTGGGCATTAAGAGCAGCGAGTTGCTGTTCTCGTTCCTGGAGGGTGGCTCGCATCGCGCCAGGATCCGCAACGACTCCTTGAATCGCCAGATTCTGTCGGAGAACATCGAGCCGTTCGCGGACCCGGTCCCGTTCCCGAACATCGTCCGCCAATCGCTTGTGGGCCGTGGTGGCCTGAGCAACCTCAGCGATAACTCTTTTCTCCTCCTGCTGAGCTTGATCGTAGTCCGTCCGGAGCCGGGTGATCTCCGCGTCGAGTTCGGCTCGTTCCCGCCGGGCATGTTCTTCGCTGACGGGTTGGCCACAGCGGGAACACCGTACCCCGACTTCAACGCTTTCGAAGTCGCGGCGGCGCTGCTCTGCCGCCTGGAGTAGCCCTAGAGCCGTTGCCCGGCGTTCACTGGCTGCTCGCTGCTGTGCGGTCCGTTCGTTTACCTGGGTTTGATACGCGGCAAGTTGCTCATCGAGATTTCCCGCGAATTGGGCGAGGAGCTGATCCAATCGGGCGACTTCGTCCACCAGTCCCATCTGCCTTTGGAGCAGAGCGATGTGCTCCTGAAGGCGCTGCAACTCCCGGCGACCGGACTCCGCTTGTCGCTCCAAATCCATGGCTTTTTCCCGAGCGACCGTGGCCTCCTGATTCGCCTGATCCCGCGCCGCGACTGCCTGATTCCGTTGTTCGGTCAGCCGAACGATTGCGTTATCGAATTGAAGCAGTTGATCGCGAAGGCCCAGAAGTGCCTGAGCTACGGGTAGGACCTGATTAAGCTCGACGTAGCGCTCGTGGTCACGCTGGATGTGCTCGGCCTCGGCGGCCCGGGTATCCGCATCGCGGAGCTGCTGTTGAAGATCAGCTCGCTGACGTTCCAGGTCGTTCCAACGGCGAGCTTGCTCGATCCGCACCAGCGCCGCATCGCGCTCTGCCTGAGCTTGGGTCAATCGTTCGGCGGCCTGTTGCAGTTGTGTGGCCGCTTCGTCCAACTGCTCCGGTGTCACCTCGGGAATTCGGTCCAACTCGGTGGACACGGCCACGACCTGACCTCGGAGGTTCGTAGCGGCCTGTTGAATTCGATTGTGAAACTGCTTGTAACGTTCCGCCCCGATGATCTTGCAGAGGAAATCGTGCCGCTCGCGCGGCTGAGCCGTGATGATGCGATCGGCCTCGCCCTGCCGGAGCATGACCGAGGCGGTGAAGGCGTTGTAGTCCAGCCCCAGGGTCGCTACCGCCCAGGCGCGGACCTTGTCCCGGTCCGAGTAGCATGACAGGTCGATGTCTTCCCACCCAGTGGTCATCTGGCGGCGGACGCGCTGAACGGGGGTTCGGCGTGTCCGCCCCCGATGCACCTCATAGCGGGTAGTGTTGAACTCAAACTCGAAGACCACCAGGAATGAGTTTGCCCCGTGACGGATCAGCTCCTCAGCGTTCTGCGAACCGCCGCGATGGCTACCGAAGAGGGCGAACGTCATGGCATCGAACACCGCCGATTTCCCGACGCCGTTCGCTCCACACAACACCCAGAGTGGCTCGTCATCGGTGAATTCGAGGGTTTGTCTCTCCCCGAAGCTCAGGAAGTTGGTTAGCTCAACGCGCCGGGGGATCACGGTGGAGTTCCTCCGCAATGAATTGCTCAGCCAGGTTGAGAAGATCGTGCCGATGGGGGTGGCCCGGGGGAAGTTCCCGTTCCAGGTAACGGCGGACGGTGCCAGCAAGATCAGCCGTGCTGTACAAATTCTCGTGATCCGCTTGAACACCGCTGACCGGTGGCCTGTCTTCGGCCCAGTGGATTTCGTGTAACCGTGGGAAGGTATTCCGTAGGGAACGGGTCACCTCGTCACGATGCAACTGCGAGCTGGTGACGGTGACCCGCACGATGGCAGCCTGACGCTCGGGATGACAGGCCGCGGTGGTCAGGTCGTTGGCATCGCGAATGACAAGATCGAGCATGGGTGTCGGTTTCAATGGCAACCACCTTGGCTCATCTCGTAATCCAATCGGCCCAATATCAACCAACCACACACCCCGTTCATCCTCTCGTTCGCCAAAATCCAGCCGATCGAGTGGGCCGGAGTAGCGAATTGCCGGTGTTCCGGGCAAGTGTTGGGGCTGGTGGATGTGGCCCAGAGCGACGTAAGCCCAGGTGCCCTGCAAGAATCCTGGTTCGATCACCACATCATCGCGCGGCGTGATCCGATACAAGGTGCGAATCTGCGCCCCGCTAACGTGGAGGTGAGCAATTAGCACGGTTGGCAGCGTGGGATCGAAACGATCGCGGTTGGGAATGGATTGCACCCATTCGGCGACCCGCGCTTGCAACTGAGCGTTCAGCTCTTCCCGGCTTTGAAACTTGTCCGCCAGATTGTAACGGTGGGCGAACGGATACGGCACCAGAACGAACTGGACCCGGTCACCGGCGGCGACTCGGAGCGTGCCATAGAAGCAGCGATTGAGCAGATACATCCGCCCCGGCTGCAACTCGCTACCTGTCGCCGTCGGTGCGGCCGCGAGCGCCATGCCGGCCCGCACCAGGTCGATGCGCTGATCCCGATCGTGGTTGCCGGTCACGGCCAGAATCGTGCCGCCACGATCGAAGAACGGGCGGAATGTGCGGTTGACGTGATTCAAGGCGTCCGCCATTTCCTCGGGTCGGGCGTCTTCGAAGAACAGGTCGCCGGCAATGGCGAGCACATCGACAGCCTCTTCTTGGCAATAGGCGGCGACCCGTTCCACACGCTGCATCAGGTCCGTGGTACGGTCGAGCCGACCCAAGCGGTCGCACAGGTGCCAGTCTGCGGTGTGAATCATCTTCATGGTTCAGCTCCGGGATCAAGCATACTCCGCCTCGGCACGCGGTGTCGGCGATTGGGGGGACCGGGGTAGAATCGCTTCCGATTCGCTCAGGGCAAACGGGGGGAAGGGGATCTTGGCCAGCATCGGCTCGCGAAAACTGGGTTGGTACAGCAGCTTATCTTCGGGCTGGAGCTGGGCAGCCGCATCACGGGCCGATTTGCTCAAGAACTTCCACACGTCCTGGCCCAACTCGAGTGCGCCGCTGCGGCCGATCGCGCGTACTGCAGCATTTTCGATGACCTTGGTCGATACGAGGCTGGCCTGCTGTTGGGCCCCAAACAGAATAATGCCCTGCGAGCGACCCTCGGCGGCCACTTCCTCGATCTGCCGGGTGATGGGGTCGCTGCTGCCCCGGGGGGCGAAGCGATTCAACTCGTCGATGGTGACCAAATACTTGAGATTGGGCACTTGCTTGGCCGTCTGGTGTTCAACGATCTGGTGCAACACCGCGGCCACCACAAAACGCTGAATCGACGGCGAACGGCCCAGACCGTTAAGGTCGATCACAATCGGTCCATCGAGGCCGCTGCCCGGGATTATCAGGGGATTCCCTCGGGCATCGTGCGGTCGGAAAATCCGATCTCCTTCTCGCACGATGTACTTTAGCCGTCGGACGAACTTGCCCACCGTGCCGGTGTGAGCATCGAAGAGGTTCTTGTCCCCTTTCTTCTTGTTGAACCATTCCAACAGAGCGTGGAAGGTTTGTGGCGTGTCGGCCGAAGTGCTCAACCGCCGCTGTCCGCCGTTGTCGGTGAATGTCAACCATTCCTCGACGGCCATCACGAGACCGCCAAAATTCGGATCGTAAATGTCGTCCTCGGCGAACAGGTATTCGAAAAGCCCGTATTGGATAATGTCCGCCAGGGACCAGCTGTACGGCTTCACGCCGTCGGTGCGGCCACCGGTGGCGATGGGAATCTGCATCTCCTTCTCTTGGGGGGCATAAAACTGCACCTGATGGAACGGTCGCGGGTCGTCGATACCCAGATCGCGCCAATCCCTGCGATGCTCCAATTCGTTCTGGGCGAAATCGGCATTCTGGCGGTCGATGTGGAAGAGATCAAAGTTCTTAACATTGAAGATGACGGGTACGAGCTGGAGTCGGCGGGGGCCGCTTGGGAACTTCTCCTTCCAAAGCCGGGCCTTGCGAAGCAACAGCCAGTTGACCGTCAGGAGCAACGTGGACTTGGTGCCGAGCCCCGCGATGCCGTTCACGTTCAGATGGCCGCCGTTCTTGCCCAGCAAGAAGTCGAGATCGATGGCAGCGCGGCCTGCGAACTCGCTGCCACCGTTACGCAATAATCCCACGTCGAGCCGATCGCCCATTTTGTCTAGCCCGTAGCCGCGGCCCGCTTCGGTGGGGGTGGCCAGAAAAACGGGACTTTCCTCCGTGGGCGGTGTGTGGGTCACGGGATCGGTGCGGAGAATGGCCGCCTCGGCGTAGGTCACGCCCTCGGATTCGAACGGCGGCCGCTCGCCGGTTCGGCCATCAAAGCGGGCCGCTTCTTCATGCACATCTTTCTGACGGCTCCGCCGGTACACTTCGAGCACGATGGCCACGAATGTCACCTCACGCCCGCCGACCGTGCTGCGGGTCGTCACGATCTGGGTACGTTCAATGGATTGGTTGCGGTCCACCCAGAAGTAAAACACGCCGCTGGTCGATTCATGCTCCGGTGGAGCGGCCACCCGGCCCAGCGGGCTGGGCGTACCCGCCAAGGCCGAGCTGAAGTTAATACCTGAGGAATCCGGACCGGGTGAGAAGTTCGTCACAACTCGTTCCTCCTAATAATGCCGGTTCGGCGGTACAGGCGATTGACCAGCACCGGAAGCGGAGTCAACAGCGGTTTGAGCGCTTCCTCGGCCCGCACGATTGGATCGAGGGAAACCGGCATGCGCGAGTAACTCTCGACCCGGCAGCGGGCGTCGATCAGCCAACGCGACAGGCGGTTGACAAAGCCGGACTTGACCCCGCCGCGGTGCAGATACTGCCCCCATGGCACCTCAACCCGGACGTGTCCCCAGTTCGGAGCTAACTGCGGACCCCCCGCTAGCTTCAGATACCACGAGGCAACGGGTACTCGCTCTTCGGTTGGCTGCCCGCTCCCAGTGATGCGAAACACCGGGGTGCGGTGGGCCGGCCGGAGGGCCAGAAGCGTGCGCCAACCCTGCTCGTGCAGGTAGGACGCCGCCTGGACCTTCACCACCCCGACCATCAGCGGTCCATCCGCCGGGGGGGTTCCCATCACCCGGTTCAGCGGCCCATCGACCAGGGTCGGCACGGAGCGATCCACGGCCAAGGCAAGCCGTTCCAGGGTGGTCATCTCCTGCTGGGCGCGGGCCCGGGCCTGAGACCGCATCACCTCGTAATCGAAGTGATTCCGATCTGTGGGCGGCAAGTTGGCGGGTAAAACCCGAATGCGGAACTCGGGGTCGTTGCCCATCGCGCTGACGAAGGCTTCGACCTGGGCCCACGGGAACGGATCGGCCACGAAGCTGAGCACCCGTTCGACAACCTGAAATTCCCGCACGAACCGGCGGCGCTCCATCCGCAGGGCCACCGCGCCTACCTCGGCCAAGAAGAGCGGGATGGGCCAGCCACGGTCCCGGACCGACAGACACAGCACCGGTTGCCCGGCCTGGCATCCATCGATGAATCGGATGGGGAACTCACCCGGTTCGGCCGAGGGCTGTTCGGGAACCAACTTGGGTTGCCAATGCTCCGGGTCCTCCTCCACGGTCAGATCGGTTGTTGGCGGAGCCTCCGCTTCCTCCTCCTCGGGCGGGAGCAGGGGTAATTGAGGAGTCAGCCCCACTGGGGTCGCCTCGTGCTCCTGCAGGAATGCGGTGATGATGTTGGCGTCACTCATCTCCAACCCCCAGTTTGTTGAGCCGGTAGCGCATCGCCTCGCGACTGACGAGCAACTCGGCGGCCAGTCGATAAGCCAGGACCAGCCGGGGGCAGCAGCCCTGTTCCCGGCGGAGCTGCGCTTCGCGGGCCCGGCAGATTTCTTCGGGCATGAGTAACACGGCGGCAAATTCGTTTGCTTCCCGTTCTTTCGGGTTCAGCCGGGCGTCGGGGTCGGTCAGCATTTGGTGCGTATCAGCCAGGAACTGCTCGGGCATGTCATCCCGGTGCAAAACCGCATGGCCCAGCTCATGAGCCGCGGTGAAGCGCTGCCGCCCGATGGGGTTGTTGCGGTCGTTCGAGACATAGATCCAGGCCGCATTGCCCGTCGTGAAAATCAAGCCGGCCAATTCCTCGTTCGGGTCACCGCCATCGACCAGGGGGATTCCCTCCCGGCGGAGGTGCTCGATCACCTTACCTCGGGTCAAGTCCGGGATGGTGTGATGAGTTAATCGCGGATTGGTCATTTCGTTGAAGAAGGCATCGAGTGGTACCGGACCGTACCGGCGGGGATCGACCGGCAGGCGGAACCGGCGGCGGAGGTCGGCGACGACGTCAGCAATGGCCGAAGCATTCATCGTTTCCCCTCCTTGGGTTTGGCGGCTCGCCGTGCTGCCAACTGGTAGTTGACTGTGGCGTCGCGACGCAGTTCCAGTTTGATGCTTGCTGTCCGCAAGGCCTTCCAGTATTCCACCGGTGCGGGGCCATACTTCTGCTCGGCCCAAACGATGAAATCGGTCAGGCCCAGATCGGTCGGCAGTGGATCGTGGGCCACCCGGAGCCGCTCGTTCATCAGATGCGCTTCGGCCGGCAGACGGTCCGGAGGTTGGCGGAACAGCTCCTCGGCGGCAGCCGCCACCGTAAGCGGTGCGAGCGGATCGGGGAGTACCTCGCCTGCGGTCAGATGCTTCTCCGCAGCAGCGGTGATCTGATTGGTCATCTGGGCGAACTGTGCTTCCTGCTCTTCAAGCAAGCCGGCGTGAATGTCGCGAAAGGCCGTCACAAGCTCCGCATCGCCGGTCGCTGCCGCCCAGAGGGCGTTGAGGGTCGCCTGGTCGTCCTGTTCCAGCGCTTCCAGATAGCGGGCAGTGGCGATGCTGATTCGAAGGCGGTCCTGCGGAGTCATTGTCCACCCCCCTTCGCGGCGATCGATCTCAGCGCTTGCATGGCACGGGCCAGGCGCACTCGGGAACAGGCTACCGAAATGTGTTGCGTCGCAGCAATTTGTTCATGGGTCATCCCTTCGAGATGATGAAGCTGGACGATCCGCCGTTGGTCCTCGGGAAGCTGTTCCAGTATCTTCATCAGCTCGCCCCGGCGGTTGGGATCCGAAATCTGGGCAGTCACGTTCTCCCATCCCACCGGGTCGGCGGCGGGTTGGGCGGGCTGCTTGCGGAGACTGCGGACATGCTCCTGAAGGACGCGCTCCAGAATGCCATGGATCCAGGGACCCGGAACAGGAAGCTGAGCGGGATTGAACTCGTTCTGCCGCTCGAAAGCCCGTGCGAATGCTTCCTGAACGGCCTCGGCGGCGATTTCCTCTCGGAAAGCTCGCGGCCGGTTGGATAACACTTGGCCTAAGCGAGCCAATGCATGTCGGTACAATTGCATGCGCAAACCGGGGTCTTCGAGGGCGGCTCGAACCCGATCGGTCGCTGCTGCTTGCGCTTGGTGTATCTCGGCCGGGGTCATGAATAGTACACCTCCCTTGCGACCGATCTAGTGTTGATTTGTCCGAAGTGCGTCCGATGTTACACGGAAAATGCCAAATCGTGCAGGTTGGTTACGAAGCGTAACCACACGGGAGCCTGGTTACGAACCCAGATCCTGCGGGCCGAGACTCACTGAGGGCTGGGGGGAGTGCGGCGGGATTCGTGGTAACGGCCAAACAGTGGTTTGATTTTGATGCTGTCGCGGATCGAGTCGTTGGGGTTCAATCCTTGTAAGCAAGTCGCAGCGGAAGGGGAGGGATTCGAACCCTCGATACCCTCGCGGGTATGCCGGTTTTCAAGACCGGTGCATTCAACCACTCTGCCACCCTTCCGGCAATCAGGTTAGATTAATCTTACAAGACCGTATTCGCGGCGCAAAGGTTCTCGGCGTGATCGATGTGAGTTTTACCACCGATTCGTCAGTCTCGCACCGCATGGCCACCGCTCGAAACCGTTCGATGTGCTTTCCGGTATGAATCGCCAGTTTCGCTCATTGCTGCAAAACGCGAAATTGCTGCGGTGGGGCGTCCTTAACCCAATTCCCCGGATCACGAAGCGGCTGAGCTAGGAAACGTCCGAGAACCCTTGGCGCGAACGAACCCAGTCGGTATGCCCAGCACCCACGAGTCAAATGCGTGGTGAGTCCCGAGGGTCACGGATGACCGTCCACCGTCAGCCGCTCTTGGTTGGGATTGCAGCGGCTGCCTTGCTGTTCCCGGCGTGTATCACCATACAAGCAGAATCCGTACCCGTGTTGCAGCCGGACGATGGTGGGCTCAAGTTGTCCAATTCAGCGGCTCCGACGGAGTTTGCGGTGTTGCCCTCTCGACCGGGTGTGGTGATCGCGACGAATCCCGAAAGCAAGAAAACAACGGCCCAGCGAATCGCTGCGGACCGTCGCCCCGATCCCACCGTGAAGGTTACGGGAGAATCGCCGGCTCAGTTCCCGGTCGGCCCCGTGCAAGTTGCACCCGTGGTTGAACTGCCCCTCGTGGCGGCCGTGCGTGCGCATGCCGAGGGTCAGCCCGATCGGGCCATTGAACTGCTGGGTTCCCTCGAGAAACCCAATCAGGACTTCGTATTAGCCGTCTTGCCCATTCTGGTGCGGGGAGCCACGGCAGATTTGATGGGCGATCCGACCGGGGTAGCGGCCCTGGTCGAGCAACTGCAAACAACGGCCGCCCAGCTGGAACCTCGTGCGGCGCTCCGGCTGGAAAACGTCGGTTTTTGCCGACGGGTGGATGGGTTTGGGCATTACGAACCGTGGCCGGAAGGCCAACCGTACCGCCCCTATGATCGGGCGCAATTGTATTTGGAAGTCCGGAACCTCACCAGCCAGCCGGCGATCGGCCCCCGGGGTGAAACCCATCTGACGTATGCTCAGGCGATCGTCGAAATTCGCGATGCCCACGGTGTCCGAGTCAAGCAGCGGGATCGGGACGGTAGCGGGCAGTGGGTGGATACCGTTCAGTACGAAACCAAGCGGTACACGCGGGGCCCGATCCACGATTTCAACATGCTTTACCCCTTCCAGGTTCCCACAACCCCGGGGGTGTACACGGTGACCGTGGAAGTCCGGGATCCCGTTGGCCGGCGTTCCGTGAAAACCCCACCGATTCGCTTTGATGTGGCGGGTCCGTAATGCGGTCGTCAAAACCTGGTCGCCGGATGCGGCCGTTGAGGCCAAAGCCGGGGAAATGCGGCCAATGGTGAGAAAATTTGTACCTTGTAGCCTGAGTAGAAGGAGTCCGAGCGCATCATGAGCGAAATTCAACCGACGCAGATCTTTTATCACCCGGGCACGGTGACCCGGGAGGAACGTCGGGCCTTGCTCAAACAGACCGGGGCCACCATCTGGTTTACGGGCTTATCCGGGTCGGGTAAGAGCACCTTAGCGATGGCTGTGGAACAGGTGCTGATCCAACGGGGTCATGCGGCGTATGTACTTGATGGCGATAACATCCGCTTTGGTTTGAACGCTGGGCCGAAAATTTTGATGGAAACCCGCGGCTACCCCGAAGCCCAAGCCTTGCGTTTTGGCCTTGGGTTTAGCATGGCCGATCGGGAAGAGAACATCCGTCGGATCGGTGAAGTCGCCAAGTTGTTCGCGGACGCGGGCTTGATTGCCTTGACCAGCTTTGTAAGTCCTTACCGGAAGGACCGCGAGGCGGCGCGGCGGATTCATGAACAGAACAAGACCGGGGCGATTCCGTTTATCGAGGTTTATGTGAATACGCCGATTGCCTGCTGCGAGTCGCGGGATCCCAAAGGGCTGTACAAGCAAGCACGCGAAGCATTGGCAGCGGGTAAAGGGATGGGCTTTACCGGTGTTGATGATCCGTATGAGCCGCCGATGGCACCCGAACTCACGTTTGATGCCTCGCAGCATACGGTGGAGGAGGGGGTCGCGCTGGTGTTGAATTATTTGACGAAGCGGGGGTTAATTCAGTGAAAAAGGTGGCGGACCGGTTGTGCGATTTTGCACGGTTGTACCAAGGGGAACGAGTAGCACGAATGAACCGTATGGTTGGTACGATGGCGCGACTGAATTTATTTCCCCACTCGCCCGCACTGTTGACCTGACCCAAATTCGCTATTCCACTGCATATGACCCAAACGGAGTAACCCAGCGCGAGTGCCTGAAATCCAGTGATTTTACCTCAAGTGGCGCGCGACAATGCCTTGAATGTGACCGGGGGCCAACGTAGAGTTGTCGCGAACTGACTCGCAGGTCTCCGTCAGTAGATACAAGACCTTGCTATCCGTTCGGATGCCCGGACGAGCCAGATTCAGGGTCCCCACGCTAACTACCGGATTCACGGGTTGCCCATGCCGGACGACACCAACTACCGGCGAGATGAACGCCCCACGGAAGGGTTTCACACCGCCTTCTTGCCGGTTCTACCTCAATGTCCAGTGCGGTACTTTGTACCGGCGGACTATCAGCCCAAGTATGCGTATCCACTGGTGGTTCTCTTTCACCCGGATGGTTGCGATGAAGACACCGCGGCGACAGTGGTACCGAACTTGAGCCGACGCAACTACATCATGGCCTGCCCGCGAGGGCCTCAGCGCCGCGGGCGAAGCACGACGGGCCGACCGGGTTTTGGCTGGGATAGAACCGACTATCTCAACAGCTATTACCTTCAGGCGGTTCTGACTCACGCTCAGGCCAAGTATCATGTTCACCCCGAGCGGGTCTACCTGCTTGGGGTGGGCGAGGGAGCGGCGATCGCTTTTCAGTTGGGCTTTGCCCTGCCCGACATCATCGCGGGCGTGATTGCCCTCAATGGCCGGCTCCCGAACCTGAGAACCTCGCCCGATGGTGGACCGGGAATGTCCTCCCGGCTGCGCGTGTTCATTGGTCATGGCCTTGCGAACCCGATTGCTCCGCTGGCTTTGGCACGACGGGCGGCGCGTCAGGCTCGGGAGGCGGGTGCCGATGTGCGCTTCACCACCTACCGTACAACGCATCGGCTTCACGACGATATGCTTCGCGATGTCAACCGCTGGATCATGGAAGCAGTCAACGAAGCCGAAGGTTTGCCACTGGCTATGGGATGATGACCTCACCCGCATGATAGCGACCAACGAACTCAGTTAGTTCCCGTGTGAATCGCTCATGCGGCTTGGCCGGGATTATCGCTTTACTCGATGCCGCTTAACGGACCGCCTCGGGCAAAGAGTGAGTCAACCCGCTTCGTCACGGCGGGATCCTCGACCAGGGGCGGGGGAATCTGTGGTTTCAACCGGGCATCGATCACGACCGGCCCCCGGCAGCCCCAATGCTTTCGATGGATGAAGGCCCTCACGCCGTGGACGTGACTGGCCGGATCGCTGCGCGTGAACGTGACCCATAACCAGTTCGCGAGATTGGCTGCAGCGAATCGCGCATCGTCCACCACAACGATCAATGGCCACGAATCGAGCGTTGCGCACTCTCGGCTCCACACTTCGCAAAGGTGGTCAATGTCGCGGGCTCCGGCTGGGTTTGGTTCCTGCTCTGCGGCTTCTAGTTGTTGGATGCGCGGACCCTGAATCGCCAGCACGCCCGGCATCACCACTTGCGGGTCGCTGAAGTTGGCAGGCAAGGATAAACCGGCCGGAATTGTCGTGCCGAGTGTGCGGCGGGGAGGACCAGCGACAGCGACCACCAGCTTGCTACCTGCGTTCAGCCCCATGCCGGCTGAGTAATCCAGGGTGTCAATCGTAGTCCGGGTGTGGAAGTGCAAGTCTGTTTCCGGATTCAACCGTTCGAGAACGTGCCGGAAAAAAGCCGGGATATCATGGATATTCAGCTCGGGGGCATCCTCCCGGGCGACAATGAAGAGATATTTGGCCAGGGAAAGCTGCCCTTGTCCGAGAATGGCGTTGGCCAGTGTCAGCAACTCCTGCGGTTGTCGGGTCGTGGAATAGGGGACATATCGTTCGCTGCCGATCGCCAGAAGCAGCGGGTGAACGCCGGCGGCATCCACCGCATGTACGGCCTGGACACCCGGGATCACCGTTGGGATGATGGGCCCAGTCAGTTCGTGAATGAACTCGCCAAACGAGGTGTCTTCCTGGGGAGGGCGGCCCACGACCGTGAAGGGCCAGATGGCCCCGGGTCGATGGTAAACGGCTGTGACTCGCAGGACCGGAAAATCATGCTTGAGGCTGTAATAGCCCAGGTGATCGCCAAACGGCCCTTCGGGCTTGGTCTGGGTCGGGTCAATATAGCCGCTGATGACAAAATCTGCGTCGGCCGGCATGGGCAATAATCGGTGGCTAGGTGTGAGTCGGTCCGATGGGGTGGGATGTGGCTTCGGAACCACCAGGCGTAAGCGCCGCCCACCCAGCGCGCCGGCAAACGCCAGTTCGGGTAGACCCTCGGGCAGGGGCATCACTGCGGCGACAGCCAGCGCGGGCGGACCGCCGACGATGATGTTAACCGGTAATGGCTCCCCCCGCCGCAGTGCCGCTGCATGATGAACACCAATCCCGCGGTGAATCTGGTAATGCAGGCCACATTCCTGGTCGGCAAGGTAGTCGTTGCCCGCCAGTTGCACCCGGTACATTCCCAAATTGGACTTCATCCAGCCCGGATGATCGGGATGCTCAGTGTAGACTTGCGGCAAGGTGATAAACGGGCCGCCGTCCCGAGGCCAACATTGCAACTGGGGGAGTTGGGATAAGGTCGTGGTCCGGGCCAGAATGGGGCCGGTGCGAATGAACTTGGGCCGTAATCGCCAGGCGATGAATGGCACATTCCAGTATCGCCAAGGGCGTCGGCTAAGGTTGCTTGGGTCGGTTTTCAGCTCAATCAGTTTATTCACGGAGCCCAGAGCGTCCCGAAAGAGGAAGCGCGTCCGCTCAAGAGTTCCGAACAGATTGGAAACCATCGGGAACGGTGTGCCCTTCACCCGGGCATAGTAGATTGCTGGCCCGCCCGCTCGATAAACGCGGCGATGAATCTCGGCGGCCTCAAGGTAAGGGTCGATCTCCTGTTCGATGCGAATCAGTTGCCCCGTTCGCTCCAGATCAGCGATGCAGGCAGCGAGATCGCGATAACCCATGTGATCTCCGAAGTTTTGCAGCAATTCGCCAATCACCCTATCAACCGGTCAATCCCGCCACAGTGTAACACTTTTGCCAGAACAGAATTTTGTGGCAGAACCTCGCGCGATTTGACACCGAATGGATTTTTCCATCGCAACAGGAAACAGATTGAAACTTTTTCAATGGCCGGCATTTGGAACCATCTCGGATGCGCTTTATGGTGAGTTAGCTCATCTCCGCCTCAACCACAGCATGGGGCGGAGTGCCACCATTATTACCGTGATCCATGCCCACTCGTTCTCGTCTTGTTTCGTGGCCATCTGGCGCGATCGCCATCGGGGTGGCCACCCTTCTGGGAGTGCTTTTCGTTGTTGATGTTGGTGTCCCCGTTCTCGGCTCCTTGGGTTTGTTATCGCTATTGGCGGCCGGCACGTTGATCGGATGGTATGCCAGCCGATCGCGTGAGGTACCGGTGTTGACTCCTGTGACCGATCCCCCCGTGGCCGAGTTGGAAGATTCGCTGAGTGGCTCCGAGCACCGGTTGCGGTTATTGGAATCGGCGGTGATCCACGCCCATGACGCGATTGTGATCTTGGCCGCCCAACCGGAAACAGGGCCGGGGCGCTCGGTGCTGTATGTGAATGACGCGTTTTGCCGTATGAGCGGTTACGATCGCAAGGAACTTATCGGTCGTTCGTTGCACATTCTTCGAGGACCCGAATCCGATCAGACAACCCTGGACCAGATTCGTGGGGCATTAAACGAAAGCCGGCCCTTGCGAGTGGAACTTCGGAATTATCGTAAGGATGGTACGGCGTTTTGGGTTGATCTCAGTTTGGTTCCCGTGATGGGGGCGAACAATCGCGCCACCCATTGGGTCATGATTCAGCGGGATATTACCGCCCAACGAACAGCGCAGGATCAACTGCGGCGAAGCGAGGAGTTGTTCCGCGGCATCTTCGAAAATGCCGCTGCCGGCGTGTCGTTACATGAGATCGGAGGGCGTTATGTCTCGTGCAATCCCGCCTTTGCAACGATGCTGGGTCGGTCCGTCGAGGAAATTCTGAAACTGACTCCGGCTGATGTGACCCACCCGGACGACTGGAAGGCCGAGGAAAGCCTCCTGAATGCGGTCCGGGCTGGCCAGATGGATCGCTTTCAACTGTGCAAACGCTATTTGCGACCCAACGGCGAAATTGTTTGGGCTGAACTATCGTATGCTGCCATCCGTGGTTCGAAAGGCGAATACGAGTACGGTCTGCAGGTGTCGTTGAATGTGACCGAGAAGCATCGCCTGGAAGAACAATTACGGCAATCCCAAAAGATGGAAGCCATCGGGCAGATGGCCGGTGGCGTGGCCCATGATTTCAACAATCTCCTGACCGGTATCCTGGGAAATCTCTCCTTGATCAAAATCCCCCCGACCGACGCCAATTCGCCCCTGCTTGCTGCTGCGGAGCAAGCGGCTCTTCGCGCAGCAGATCTGACGGGCAAACTGCTCGGCTATGCGCGTCGCAACCAGTTGCACTTCTCGGAGATTCATCCCAGCGATGCCTTTGAAGAAGTGCTCGGGCTGCTTCGGCATACACTTGATCCGCGCATTTGCCTGCGCGTAGAAGTGAATGAAGCGTGTGGCTCTATCCTGGCCGATCCCACTTTGCTTAACCAGGCTCTGATGAACCTGTGCCTCAACGCCCGGGACGCCATGCCCACCGGCGGCACTCTGACGCTCGCTGCCGAGCCAGTGGAAGTAACAGTTGCTGACGCGGAGCGTCACCATGGTGAAGCTCACGCAGGCTCGTTTATCCGGCTCAGTGTGACGGATACCGGCGAAGGTATGACGGAGGAAGTGAAAGCCCGGATCTTTGAGCCGTTCTTTACGACCAAGGAAGTTGGGAAAGGTACCGGTCTGGGTTTGCCGATGGTTCAAGGGATTGTGAAACAGCATAACGGCTGGATTGCCTGCTATTCCGAACCACAGCAGGGTGCCCGGTTCGATCTGTACCTTCCGATGGCAGGCGAAAAAGTTGCCAAACCCCAGCGCCCGGTCACCCAATCGCGAACCGAGCGTACCGTGGTGAAAGCCAGTGTGGAGGCATCCTTTGCAGGTTGCCCCGATCGCCGACCAACAATTCTGCTGGTGGACGACGAGGAGCTGATACGGAACCTCGGTCAGACGGTCTTGCTCAACGCGGGTTATGAGGTACTCACTGCCAATGATGGAGTTGAGGCTGTGGCCCTGTTCGCTCAGGAGCACCCACGCATTGATTTGGTCATTCTGGATGTGACCATGCCACGCATGTCCGGCCGGGATGCCTTCCGACACCTTGTCGAGATCAACCCGACAGCCCGGATTCTCTTCTCGACGGGTTATTCCGTTGAGGAAATTGCTGAGTTGGACGGAGCCGTAGGCTTACTTCACAAACCCTACCGTCCAAACGAATTGTTGGCGACCGTGAGGGACCTGCTGACCCCCGCCTCCGCTGCAGTGGGATAGTTCTCACACTACCAGCCCAAATAATCGAACCAAGCTCGGGCTTTGTGGCTACGGCCCCGAGCTTGGTTCCCTCAGTTGGGCGTGCAGGTTGTGCTTGGCCGAGTTGGCGAACAGGTATTACTTCTTCTTGCAATAGCTCAGGGCCATGAGCGCATAGCCCGTAACGAGGTTCGGGTCGCCTTCCATCCAGCGATCGGTCTCGTTCACCCAGCTTCCATCGGGCCGTTGTCGCTTGGCCAAGGCTGCGATCAAGTCGGCGCGCCAGTCGTGTTTGACGCCCGTGGCGTCGGTAAAGGTGTCTTCTCCGAGAGCGTCCATGCACTTGGCAAACGTGTGATAGTAATAGTACAGGCCACGTTGGCTATTAGCCTCGGGCATGCCGGGGTTGGCATCGAGCGTGTAATTCTTGCTGATCCATTCCAGGGCTTTCTTCATTCGCGGATCATCCTTGCTGACGCCGCAATAAATCATGCTCTTGATCCCCGCGTAGGTCATGCTGCCGTAGCCACCCATGTCGGTCTTGGTGCCTTCGCCATCGGTGCGGCGGTTTTCTCCACCGTTGGCCCCGGTGTAGATGAAACTCCCATCGTTGTTCTTTTCGGCCCACGCCGCGGTGTTGAATTCACTTTTGAAGTTCTGGCAGCGACTGACGAAGACTAACGCCTTCTTGAATGCAGGATCGTCGTTTTTGACCCCCGCTTCCTTGAGAGCTTCCAGGAAGAACGCCGTATTGGAAAGGTCCGGGCGGGACTTGTCCCCGGCGTAGCCCGCGCCGCCATAGAAATCGCTTTTCTCGTCTTTACCGCGGCTCTCGTCCCACTGGTATTCTTTAAGGTATTTCACTGCGTTATTCACAACGGCCTTGTATTTATCATCCTTGTTGGCTGCCATGAGGGCCATCACGTTGATACTGGTCGTGTAGTTGATGAGAGTTGCTTTCTCGTCGTTCCCAGCGATGTGGCCTTGCTTGACATTAATTAGCGATTCGATGAACTTTACCCCTTTGGCGACCGCCGGATCGTCCGGGCCGGTGCCGGTGCGGATTAACCCGGTGACCACGATTCCGGTTACCCCGCGTTTGTTTTGAAGGGACCAACTCCCATCCTCATTCTGGTTTTTTTTCAGGAACGCCGTGGCTTTCTCCACCATCGGGCCCCACTGGTCGGCGGGTGCTTGCGCGTGGCTTGGTCGAGCTGGGAGGGTTGCGATGAGGATGGCGAATCCACCTAAAACAGTGAGCAGCCAAGTGTGTTTCATGGGTGAAGGACTCCAACGCAATGGGGTTACAGCACTGCCAAACTTACCTGCAAATCAAGGGCCAAAGCGAGAAAATGGGTCCGGGAGTCTGACGACTGAGCTGTTTTTGATCATATCTGCACCAGGGGTGGGCAAGCAATGACCACACCTGGCGAGTCAGCCTGGGTTGACCCCATTGGCTCATCTGTGCGATAACCGCAGAGCAGATTGGCAAGGAAGCCCATAATGGAAGCTCCATCCCTTTTGAACTGGCTGTCCTTTCTCTATACCCGTGTCGTATTTGCTGGCATTCCCGATGCTGACATTCGTCTGCGCGGGTGGTCGCTCCTGGTCGTGGGGTTGCTACCGGCGGCCTTGTTGTACCCCTCACTAGGGTTTCATCTGCTCGAACCCGACGAGGGGCGCTATGCTCAGATTCCCAAGGAAATGTTGCTCTGTTCGTCGTGGGTGGTGCCGATCTTGCAGGGCGAGCCTTATCTGGACAAGCCACCGCTGATGTACTGGCTGATCGCTGGCTCGTATCAGGTGTTCGGAATCACCCCGTGGGCGGCGCGGCTGGTGCCTGCGGTGTGTGTGCACCTTACGATCCTGGCTGTGTATCTTCTCGGTCGGCGAAGCATCGGAGAACGCGGCGCATTCTGGGCCGCCGTGCTGTTGAGTGTGGCTCCGGGGTTTATCGGTGTTGCCCGCCTGCTTTTGCTGGATGGTCTGCTGACCTTGTGCGTCGCTGTATCGGTGATCTGCGGCTTTGAAGCCGTACGCACCGGTCACTTTCGCCCGGCTTGGTGGCTGATCTCGGCCGTAGCTTCGGGGCTCGGTTTTTTAACCAAGGGTCCGATCTCCGAAGTATTACTGTTTGTTCCCCTGTGGATGTTTTGGTATCTGACCAACGGGTGGTCTCAGCTGCCAACCAACTCAATCGCCTCGGTTGAATGGACTTCGTCGCGGCGTTCCGCCACGGTGCCGCTGCAGTGGTATGCGATTTTCGCAGCCATCGTTATTGCGGTCAATTTGCCGTGGTATGTGGCCATGTACCGGGAACAGCCCCAGTTTCTCGCGCACTTCTTCTGGCAACATAATATTCTGCGGTTTTTGCAGCCGTTTGATCATCTCCAACCGATCTGGTATTACTTGCCGATTCTGCTAGGCGGTCTGTTACCGGGCACACTGTTGCTGATTCCCTATTTTCGCCAGCTATTTAGGTGCCATCAGGGGACCGGCGCTCCCTCGCCGGCGGGTGGATTCTGGTTGCTCGCGGGGCTTTGGTGTGTGGTCTTTTTCAGTTGTTCGGGGAGCAAGTTACCAACGTACATTCTCCCAGCCTATCCATTCGTGTGTTTGGCGCTTGGGGAGTTTCTCGCGAAAAGCCGGGGGAACACGGTGGTGACGACACGGGTGCTCGTCGGAACTCTGGCAATTGTGATGCTACTGGTACACCATTATGGGTTGCCGTGGTATGCCCAGGAACGCTCACCCTACGGACGGCCGGAGTTGGTCGAGCGGTTTCTAACGGATACGACAACCACGGTCGTTTGTTTTCCGCGCCATTGTGATTCCCTTGCCTTCTATTCGGATCGCTCCGATTTTCGCAATGTGCGCACCAAGGATATCAATCAATTGTTTGTGGACTGTCATCATCGTCCACAAACCGTGATTCTTTTCACCCATCGTGAGTCGTTCCGCGGCTTCAAGCAAACCTTGCCGCCGAGTCTGGCGATTGTCGAATCGGTCTCGTTGCACCGCGAGTACCACCACGGGTTGCTGAATAAACTCTTTGGTTCAACTCCGTGGGGTTTGTGTGATGTGGCGGTGGTAGTGCCGCTTGCTCAGGTGCCACCGCAGTGACCCCTCCGCGTCGGCTTCCTGAGCGACTGGTTTCGTATAGCTTAGCCAGCGGCTGCCCCCAGCGCTCCCAGATACAGGCTTGCTATCTTGAATATGGCAATGATGATCATCAATGCAACCAGGCCATAGATGGCCCAGCTCGTGTATTGAGCTGCACTGCGAAGCCGTCGCTCCGATTCCTCGCGATAGCGGTCTGCAAGCCGTTCCATGACTTCTGACAGGTTGCCAGTTTCCTCGCCCACGAGCACCGCTTCTCGAAATTCGTCGGGAAACGGTGCACCCGAGGCCAAAAGTGCTTCCGTCAACTCCCGGCCTTGCTTGACTTGACTGAGTGCCCGATCAGTCCGAGAAGTGAAAGCGGCGTTCGACGTAGCTCGAAAACAGTACACAATCGTTTTTTCTGCTCGAAGCCCGGCCTCGATGCACATGCGCAGGGCCACACAAAATCGTTGCAAGGCAAACGAGAGAACGGCTGGCCCCCAGGCAGGCAACACCAGCAGGAAACTTTCTAACCGGTCTCGCCATTTTACGGTGTTGGCCCCGACTTTCAGCAGAAGGAGAATGCTACCGGCTAGTCCAAACGTCACAACCAGAAAAGTGATCGCCCCGCTTGTGCCTGTCAGGCCGATTCCCAGTGGGTCGGTCGTCACCGCTTTGCCTGATTGTGCCAAGATACCCAGGACAAATATCAATCCCGCTATAATGAAGATTGCCGCGACAAACTGGATGGCTGGGTACATCATTTGGGCTCGGAAATTCCGCTGCACGGACAGCATTGATTCGTAATACTGCTCCAGTTCGCGGAAGGTGTCTTCGAGCCGGCCGGTTTGCTCCCCGACAGCCACGAGTTCCAGAAACAATGGGGGAAATCGGTTCCGGTGTGGTTCGAAGGCATCTTCGAGCGAATCGCCCTTATTCAAACGTTTTGCGACCTCAGCAGCTACGCTTCTGAGGGCCCGAGGTCCGGACTTGGCTTGCGACCTAAAAATCCGAACCGGATCCAGCCCCGCGCTGAGACTATGGTGCAAAGTCCGACACCAGGCTACCAATGCCGGCAACGGACAGTTCGATGAGGAAAACAACATTGCGGGGTCGTGGGTTGGGAGTGGTTGCGTCTAGGTTCACGCCATCTCAACCAAGATCATACACGCCGGGAGTCCACCGCGCATGAAACCTGGTGCCCAAACCAAGCCGATTGCACCACCTCCGTGTGACACTGCTGTCCAAGACAGCCGATTTCTCGCGGGAATTGAGTTGTTCAACCAGGCCCAGTACTTCGAAGCTCATGAAGTTTGGGAAGAACTTTGGAATGATTGTCCTGCACACGACCGGCGGTTTTATCAGGGATTAATTCAGGCAGCTGTTGCGATCTACCATTTCAGTCGAAATAATCATGCGGGAGCGGCACGACTGTTCCATTCCGGTAAGCGATACATGGCCAACTATGGCAGTTGCCATCATGGGCTTAACATCGCGAGTTTCTGGGACGTCGTCGCGGCTCATCTCGCCCCTGCTTTGGGTCAGACTTTGGCCCCAAGTGGTCCGCGACCGGTCATAACTCTCCACCCGGTTTCTACAGACCCATCATGAGCAGCGACGCCAGTCAGCTCCAGAATTTCCCGGGCCTGGCCCGGTTGTTCCCCTTGCCCAATCTGGTGCTCTTTCCCCAGGTGGTTCAAGGCTTGCATATCTTTGAGCCACGCTATCGGCAATTAGTCGCAGATGCGTTGGTTAGCGATCAGCAGTTTGCGCTGGTTTTACTCCGACCGGGGTTGCAAGAATTGCCTGGTCATCCGCCGCCGATCGAATCCGTTGCCTGCCTGGGGCAAATCGTCTGGTACGACACCTTACCCGACGGGCGATTTAACCTTCGGCTACGGGGGCTGCATCGGATTCGCATTTTGGAGGAAGTGCCCAGCAATCGTCTCTATCGATTGGCCCGGGTGGAAATGATACTAGAAACGATACCCAAGGACCTGTACGTCCTCAAGCAACTTCGGCAGAAACTGGCGGCGGCCGTCTTGCCGCGTTACGAAGCCGATGGCTCGGCGCTGCGTCAGCTTACGGAGTTGTTCGAGAGCGAAACACCACTTGGCCAGCTTTGTGATGTGTTGAGTTACGCGCTTCCTCTGCCGATCGAACTCAAACAAAGCTTGTTAGCCGAGGGCTGCGTGGAACGCCGTACATACGCGCTGATCGATGCCATTCACATTTCGAGTGTTCAAGCCAATCGGCGATTCCCGCCCGAGTTCAGCGTCAATTAGCAGATCGGCTTTACTCTGATGCTTGTGATGATCTGGCTTAGCCGGTGGTCAGCCAAGAGTTCCAGTCGTAAACCAGAGTTGCTGGCTGGTTTTGACGCTTGATTCCTGGTTCCAAGCCACAACCCTGTAGAGGTCTACCATGGCTCGCACGGTCACGTTCAAAGGCAATCCTGTCAATCTTGCTGGTGCCGAGGTGAAAGTCGGGGCCAAGGTCCCAGATTTCGCTTGCTTGAAGGGCCTGGATAAAGTCACCCTTGCCGATACTCCGGCCAAAGCGCGACTCTTTAGCGTGGTTCCGTCGCTGGATACGGGGGTTTGCAGCGCCCAGACCAAAAAGTTCGACGAAGGTCTCAAAGCCCTCGGCGATGCTGTGGCAGCCTACACCGTGAGCCTCGACTTGCCGTTTGCTCAGGGCCGATTCTGCACGGCTGAGAAAATTACTGCGATGCAAACTCTTTCTGATGTTCATAACCATTCATTCGGCAAGAACTGGGGGGTGTTGATCGAAAGTGGACTGCCGTTACCACTTCTGACCCGAGCTGTCTTTGTGGTTGATAAGACCGGTCAGGTCACCTACGCGGAGTATGTCCCCGAGGTGACGAATCATCCCAACTATGATGCGGCCTTGGCTGCCCTCCAAGCCGCCGCCAAGTGAACCTGCCGGTTGCGCCCACTCGTTTACCCACGGGTGGGCCGACCCCCCACACGGTAGGTACTTTTTACAATTCAAATTGTGCCTTTCCCAAACGTCCCACTTTATCCGAAATCTGGCGAAGCCGTGTCAGATGTGCAAACCTTGCGGCTTGTATGGCGCAAAACCGTTTAGAACGCTTAAGCGGTCGGCTGAAACAATTTGTGGGTTGAAAGGGGCAGATTAGTCTAATGGATGACGCCCGAGACATGGCTTCAAGTTACCTATGATGGAAGCACTATGAAACGCAACACACTCGCCGGTTTTCTCCTGAGTTTTGGCGGCTTGGTTGCCTGCACGAATTCAGTCTCAGCCGCCTGGAACAATGTTTTTCAGGTCTGTTGCAACGATTGCGGCCCCCGTACCAGCTACGCGGTGCCGTGCCCGCAACCATGTCCAACTCCTTGCCCTCAGCCGGAAGTTCGAATCAGTTATGTGCAGCGCTGTTACTATCAGCCCGTAACTGAAATGGTTCGAAAAACGTACTACGAACCTGTCACTCGTACCGTGACCAGCTACTTTTACGAACCGGTGACGGAGTACACCTACCGCAGCTTTTATGATCCCTGCACGGGCTGTTGCCAGAAAGTTTGCACGCCCGTTACATCCTACCGGCTGCGTTCTCAGTGCAACTCGGTGACCAGCTTTGTTGAACGGTGTGCGATGGTTCCAGTCACGACCCTGCGCCCCGTCACGGTGCAACAACCGGTCGTGAGTTATTATTATCCTCCATGTTCGCCGAGTACGTCCTCAGCCGCGCCTGTTATTCCGGCAATCCCGCGTGTGGACGAACTTCGCTCCGACCCGCCCAGTGTCATGCCCCCGGGCGGGTCCGACAGCTTGCCGCCGATGAACTTGCCGACGCAACCCAATATGTCCAATCCGCGGCCAGGAACCAACACCAAGCTACGGCCGGACAAAACTGCGAGCCGTAGTAGTGTTGTGGTTGTACGCGGCGAGGTAGTTTTACCCGATCAATTGACCCCTCGCGCCAATGCGAAGCTCGTCTTTGTGAATGCCGATAAGCCTGAGCAAAAGGAGTATGTCTCGGCCAATGCCTATGGTGAGTTTGACATTCGCCTGCCGGCGGGGAACTGGTACTTGTACTTGGGTGGCGATAATGGCCGGGCCGTTTATCACAAGCAAATCAGTTTGGGTGATCGCGACAGTGTGGATTACAAGGTAGTCAGTCGCTGAATCACTAGCTGTGCAAATCATCCTTAGCCCTGGGTGAATTCACTCGGGGCTAGAGTTATTCCTGGAATGCAGCACACAACCGCAGATGCTGGTCGATGTCCAACGTTTCCGAACGAACTGTGCCATCAATACCAAGTGCCGCGAGTTTTTGATCCACCTCTGCCTTATCCTTCTGACCCTGCGGCCATCCGATCAGGGCTTGCCGTAGGTTCTTGCGACGATGGACATAAAGGTCGCGTAGAAAAGCTCGAAAGCGTGCCACATCACCGACCTGGGCCCGTTTCTCGGCATTAGGCCGGATCAGTACGATGGCTGAATCGACCTTGGGTCGTGGATAGAAGTTCGATGGTGCGACCTTTCGAATCACCTCCACATCGGCCACGCTTTGGACCAACACCGAGAGTGCGTTGTAATCCTTGGTGCCGACTCGTGCCCGCAGCCGCTCCGCAATTTCCCACTGAACCATGACCACCATTCTTTCCAAGTCCGGCCGTGTTATGAGAAGATTGCTGATGAGCGGAGTGGCAATGACATAGGGCAAGTTTGCCACAAATTTTTTGCGGCTGCAGCCGAACGCAATCGCGGCTTCGTCCCAGGCAGAAAGCATCGCCGGGTTCAACTCGCTCTTCTTGGCCAGGGCATCGCCAAAGACAAACCGCACATTTGCCCGTTGGCCAATGGTCTGCCGGGTGATGGGCTGTAGCGTCTTATCGATCTCGACCGTGACGACCGCTCCTGCCAGATCTGCTAGCCGTGCCGTGAGAGAACCGGTGCCTGTACCGACTTCTAGCACCGCATCGCACCGATCCAGTTCCGCCGTTCGCACTATCAAATCGAGCAAATTCAAATCGATCAGAAAGTTTTGCCCAAGCTTACTTTTGGGGTCAATCCCGTGAGCCTCGAAGAGCTTCCGGAGATAGCTGAGAGTTTGCCGAGGCGACTGGGTTGGGTCCGTCCCCGGTTGATCGGCTGCCATGAGGTGATGACTCCAAAGCTGAATTGGACCGGTGATTATTTGGTAAATCCGCGCAACACGTTCCCGGACAGCCATTGATACAACCCAGCAATCCGGCTAGCAGCATCACTCGCATCACCAGGCTCCGCTTGACCTGTGAATTGACGATCGGCCGTACCAGGAACGTGGTATTAATGCAACCCTGTTCAGATTGTAATCGTCATGTTCTGAATCAGCTTGCGGACATGCTTAGCAAGCAGATCAAATTCGAGATTCACTGCCGCGGTAGGTGCTTTCAGACCCAAAGTTGTCTGGTTGATTGTATGGGGAATCAGCATAACACTAAATTTGCCCCGCTCCGTATCAACGACGGTTAGACTCACGCCATCTACCGCAATTGACCCTTTATTCACAAGTAAATCGTCGAATTCATTGGGATAGGTGAACCAAACCGTAAGCCATTCTCCATTCGGGGTTTTCGATAGGATTGTCCCGGTGCAATCGATGTGCCCCGTGACAAAGTGGCCGCCAATCGGATCACCCGCCCGCAAGGCTCGCTCGAGGTTCACACGATCGCCGGGTACTCGATGGGCTAATGTGGTCTTGGCTAAGGTTTCCGGACCCACTTGGAAGGTCAACTCGCAAGCGGTCTGAGCGACCACGGTCAAGCAGGCTCCGTCGACAGCAATACTCTCCCCCATAAGGACTTGAGGGGCAAGGGTTGGTTCCAGGATGCGAAGCGTTCGCCCCCCTTCGCTGTCTTCATTAGCTTGTACTGTCCCGAGCGACTGAACCAATCCGGTAAACATAGGTAATCTGCGTGGGATGAGTGGTTAGAGTATAATACTGGCAAGGCTTGCAGGTGGAATCAACCTGCTGCTATCGGCAAGCCGATAGTCAAGGAAGAATCATACCAGGAGATTCACTTCATGGGCATGCTCGACCACTGGCAACCGGTTGCCCGCAGCCAAGACCTACGTAACCGTCCAGTTGAGGCGATCGTCGCGGGGCACTCGCTGGCAGTATTCCGCACGGCAAACGGTCAACCAGCGGCGGTATCAAATGTGTGCCCTCATCGGCGTCTGAAACTGTCGGCAGGTGAGGTGGTCGGCGACCGCATTCGTTGTAAATACCATGGCTGGACATTTGATGGTTGTGGTAATGGTGAAAGCCCTGCCACCCCTAAACTGTCGGCCTGTATCACCAGTTACGATACCTGTGAGAAGCACGGCCTGGTGTGGATCAAGTCACGTGGCAGCAATCCCGAATTCCCGATCATCGAAGCGGACGGCTTCTATCCGCTTGGTTCGTTCACCTACTTGATTCCTGCTCCGCTGGAATTGGCGGTGGACAATTTCAATGAAATTGAACATAGTGGCACAGTTCACGAGACCTTCGGATACGACTTGGAGCACCTTCACGAGGTCCAAGTTCGCACAGAGGCCAGTGACAACGAAGTGCGGATTGCAAATGTCGGCCCAAGCAAACGAATCTTTTGGCTGTACGCCTGGTGGCTGGGTATTCGCCCCGGTGACCTGTTTCACGACCATTGGACTACACGGTTTTCTCCCGTCTATTCAGTCTTTGATCATTGGTGGACCAGTCCTGACGGCAGCCGGGAAAGCATGATTCGGTGGCGGGTGTACATTTTTTTTGTCCCTCAGGATGAGAAAACCACCCGGATCTTCGCACTCGGATATGTCAAGTCCCGCTATCCCGGCCCGAACGGCTGCTTGCGGCCAATCGCCTGGCTCTTTCGCAAAGAGTTAGATAAAGAAGTTCGGTCGGATGTGTCCATGCTCAACCACATGGCCGATCTAAATCCAGGAATCGAGGGATTGAAGTTGAGCCGCTTTGATAAAGTGCTGGGTCTCAACCGGGAGCGGATCAACCGAATCTATCGCGGGGAGTTGGCAGGCCGCCGGGCCTTGGCCTAGACCAGCCTTGCGTAACGGAGTACAGGGTGCGCTCCGTTACGCAAGGAGAACGGTATTGATCCGCTCAGGTACCGTGCTGCCAATCGTTTGTGTACTTGACCTGATCGGCTGTCATCTCATCAATGGTAATCCCCATCGAAGCAAGCTTGGTGCTGGCAACGAACTCCTCGATCTCCTGCGGCACCTCGTGGACTCCGATGGGCAGTTTGCCTTTGTTCTTCACGCAGTACTCGGTGGCTAATGCCTGCGTGGCGAAGCTCATGTCCATGACACTGGCGGGGTGCCCCTCGGCTGCGGCCAGGTTGACCAGGCGACCGCCTCCAATCACGTAAATTCGCTTCCCATTCTTGAGCCGGAACTCCTCAACGTTGTTTCGCACTTCGGGGTTGTATTGCACGGTTTCTTTGTTCAAGGCAACTAAATCGATTTCGATATCGAAGTGCCCACTATTGCAGACCATGGCTCCGTCTTTCATTGCCAAGAAATGCTCGTGACGGATCACATGTTTATTCCCGGTCACGGTAATGAACACATCGCCGACCTTTGCAGCCTCGGCCATGGGCATAACAGCGAACCCGTCCATGCAGGCTTCCAGCGCACGAATGGCGCTGACTTCGGTAACGATGACCTGCGCCCCTAAACCTCGAGCGCGTAATGACACCCCCTTACCACACCACCCATACCCAGCGACGACGACCTTTCGCCCTGCCAACAAAGTATTAGTAGCTCGGATAATCCCGTCGATGGTGCTCTGGCCTGTCCCGTACCGGTTATCGAAGAAGTGTTTGGTCTCTGCGTCGTTGACCGCGATCACGGGAAATTTCAGTACACCTTCTTTGGCCATCGCCTTGAGCCGGATCACGCCAGTGGTGGTTTCCTCCATGCTGCCAATGAGGTCGTTAAACAGCGTTTTTCGTTGTTCAGGGGTAAACTTCTCCGCCCACTCGCGCACGGTCTTCTGCTTCTCCGGATCAAATTTGTCCAGTCGATCGAGAGCAATGAAGGTCATGGCGGTGACGAGATCGCAGCCGTCGTCCATCGTGACATGCGGCCGGTGGTCCAGTGCCATGGTGATGTGCTTGTAATACGTTGTGGGCTTTTCACCGTGGATTGCAGCGACTCCGACACCGAAGTCTTTCACCAGGCTTGCGGCCACGTCATCCTGCGTGGAAAGTGGGTTCGAGGCGACCAGTAAAAGGTCTGCGCCTCCGGCTTTCAGAGTCCGCGTTAGGTTGGCGGTTTCTGCTGTGACATGCAAGCAGGCCGCCATTCGTAAGCCTTTCAGAGGCTTTTCAGCCTCCCACCGTTCCCGGATTTTTGCGAGCACCGGCATGTCTTGATCTGCCCACAAGATGCGCTTTTTGCCTTGCTCAGCTAACGCAATGTTGGCGATATCGTGTTTAACCGTAGCAGCGGGGGCAGGAACGACGACGTTATTCATGTCTTTTGGGTTCCGTGTGGATGATCGATACGCAGGAATTAGTTTTGTATCGAGAACAGCGGCTAACGTTTAGCTGCCCTGTGGGTTCGTGGTTAGGTTCTGAGCCTCTGCAACGACGCGAGCAACATACTCCAAATAGCCGCTGAGCTTGAATTTCCTCGCGGTGTTCTCTGAGGACATGTACCGAATGGTCCCGAAAATCGCTCGCTCCGGGTACCATGGTCGGTCGAACAAACCAAAACACCACAAAATGCCGGTGTAAGAGTTTGGATCGCGGCCATCCAGGGCGTACTTGTTATTTAAGTGTTCCAAGACTGCATAGGCTTCCGCGGGCGTCTTGGTCCATTCGATCACCTTCTTGCCCCAAAGCATCCGCAGATAATTGTGGATGCGTCCAGTGAAAACCAGTTCGCGTTGAGCGGCATTCCAGAGTGGGTCGTGAGTGTCGGCCGCTTCGAACTGATCCAACTCGTAAAGATATTCCCGTCTGTCCGCCTCGTGATTTCGCAGTGTGGTCTGGGCCCACGCAGGCAGCACAGCATCAAGTGTTCGTTCTCCGCCGGGGGAAAAATCAAAAGTCTCGAAATTAAATTGTGGCCAAGTGTTGGTTGACCAGCTTTGGTTTGTCGCGCTCGACAACATGGCCGTCCTGGAAGCATACCGGCTCCAGTGCCACTGGTAACCCACATCGCGCCAGGTGATTGCCTCATCGAGGAACTCATTGACATTGGGATTGCTACAAAGAAAGTTGTTACGTTGGCCTTGTACGCGCCAATTGATTTCGGCCGGTGTCCAGTCGGGGCCCAAGGCGGCTTTTACAACCTCCTGAATGGCCAGGTGACCGTGGTGCAAATGAGCGCTCAGCCCACTGGCTGCCGAGCGAGCCGGATCGGTGGGGTAGTTTCGCTCCTGAGAATACCTGGGCAGTTTGTGAGCAATAAACTGATTCAGTAAAGCCTGCCCCGCTCCAGAGCCACCTGCTACGCTGCTCACAGCTGGCACGGAGTGATCGATTGGTAATTTGGCAATGAATGAGGCTATGTCCTGCTGGGGGTTCCATGGGTTGAACGGTGGATCAATTTGACTAGAAGCGGATTTCGGCACATCTGGCTCGTTGCGGGCGCGATTGTTCCAGGCTTCCACGAAGAGTTTATGGATGCGTCGGCGTAGCACGGCAGCAGAGGGCACCGGTTCGCCAAGCAAACTCAGGGGAACTATCGAATTGCTATCAACGAGTATTACCGGGATATCACACCGGTTGGCAATGGCCCGGTTGTGAGCGGGGGTGATGAAGGCGGGGTAATCGTCGGTGACGATGGCACACGCCCGGGCCGCCAGCTTTTTTAACAGACCATGACCGGGGTCGCTGGGGGTTTCCACAAAGGGCCAATAACTCACTCCGAGTCGTTTGGCGGCCTCGGCATTATCCCGCATGCCTTGCAAGATGAAGGTATGGTGCCGGTCGCTGGCCCAGGGGTAATTCAGCTTCAATCCTTCATAGACCACCAGCGGTTTTCCCCATTCACGGCACAACTGCAGTGCATGATCGAGAGCATGGTTGGCGTGAAGACGGCGAAACATCTGCATCCAGTACAAAACAAACTGACCAGATGTGTTCGGGGATCGATCGTTGGCTTGACGAATTCGGGGCTGCCGCGGTGCAATCATGGGATTCTCGCTGAGGATATGTACGACCCCTTAACCGTTAATCGGCACACGGCTTCACTATGATAGTTCCCATGTCCGAGACGGTTCTCGAAGTCGTGAACATTCGCAAATCCTACGGCAAAACCGTGGCTTTGGATGGCGTTTCTCTGCGCGTGGTCGCCGGTGAACTCTTTGGTTTACTTGGGCCAAACGGTGCTGGGAAAACGACATTGCTATCCATTTTGTGTGGATTATGCGAAGCGAATTCAGGCGAGGTTCGCCTGTTTGGGCAAATCTTTAACCGCACACGGCGCGATCTCCGACGGCTCGTCGGAATTGGTACCCAGGACCTGTCCATTTACCCGGATCTGACGGCTCGTGAGAATCTCCGGTTTTTTGGCAGATTGTATGGTCTGGCCGGGAAACCACTGGAGGCGCGAGTTGATGAAGTTCTGGCATCGGTCGGGTTGACGGATCGTGCGGACGATCGGGTCGGCACTTTTTCAGGTGGCATGAAGCGACGGCTCAACCTGGCGGCGGCTATCATTCACGAACCGCAGATTCTCTTCCTGGATGAGCCGACAACCGGTGTCGATCCCCAGAGTCGCAATCATATTTTCAGCCAGGTGAAGGCGCTCAACCGTGCGGGTTTGACTGTTATCTACACCAGTCATTACATGGAAGAAGTGCAAGAACTCTGTGAGCGGATCGCTATCCTTGATGGAGGCCAGGTTCGCGCCTGTGATACGCTGCCCAATTTGTTGAAGCTCCTGGACGCTCGTGTGCGGGTTGGCTTGGCAACCGACGTACCCGGATTTGAGGACCGCCTTGCACGGCTTCCCGGCGCTAAATCGGTCCATCCGATTGCAGGTGGGTATGAGGTTGTCACCGATTTCGTCCCTCAGTTGCTGCCCTTGGTGCTGGCTCTCTGCGCGGAACTTGGTCTCAGGATCACCACAATTGACCTGCGGGAGCCAACCCTGGAACGGGTTTTTCTTCACCTAACCGGTCGGGAATTACGGGATTAGGATTCGTCCTACGCTGTTGCGATGTCGCGGGCTTCTCCAAAAATGGCTACGTTGACCCTTGCCGCGAAAGACCTTCGATTACTCCTGCGCGATGCACGGAGTGCCATCATTTTGCTAATTACTCCCTTATTGCTCATTCTGGTCTTAGGTTTGGCGTTGGGGGAAGGTTTTGGAGAAAAACCCGACGAACGCCTTCGGATTTCGGTCGTCAATCTGGATCGGGGCTTGTCCAAATACGACGGCTTTCCCGAAAAACCGTGGTCGGAAGTCGTTATCGACGATCTGAGTGCTACGCCAGATATTCGAATCGAACTGATTAAGGATCGAGCAGAAGCCGAAAAACTCATCGCTCGCGGCAGCCGAGCAGCGGTTCTGGTCTTTGAACCTGACTTTTCAGCCGACATGAGTCGGTGTTCGTTCCTCACTCGAGCCGATCCGCCGCCCATCAACCCATTCGATCGGGATGGGGTGCGTTTGCGCGAACTGGGTCTGGCAGTACTCAAGGACCCGACGCAGCCGGTCACCGCCTCCATCATTGAGCAGGTGACGCAAGTGACGATGCTGCGAGTGCTCATCCCATGGATGATTGGCAGGGCTTTTGAGCGGGTTGGCGACAAAACATTCATGGAGGCAGTCGCTGCCAAGTTGCGTGACGAGTCGATTCCTCCGTCGGTCCTTCAGGAACTCGACCCCGTCGTGCAAAAGCTCCTAACCGCACTGTTCGCGGATAAAGAGTTTCTTGCAATGCTCGACAAGCAATTCGGTCTTCTCGCGGGGACAATCAAGGGCCAAGTCCCCAAGTTTCAGCAATTGATCCATGAAGCGTTCAAAAAGCCGGAACTGATGGCACGCATTGGCAAAGGAATTGGTCTGGGCGAAGTGATGACGCCGGCAGTGCGCGATGAGGTGGGGCCGCGCGTTCGTGATGAGGTACAAGAACTTCTTTCCAACTACGACTTCCGCGCCAAAACCTGGGCTGGCCTCAACAAAGATCGCATGCGCTCCGGCAATATGGCGAATCGCTCGGAATACAAGGATACTTCTGGGAGCGGTTTTCTGAACCGCGGTGCGGTGCGGTACCAGATTCTTGTTCCGTCGTTTACGGTGCTCTTCATGTTTTTCCTCGTGCTCAGTGTGGGCTGGCTGTTTGTGGCTGAACGAAAACACGGCACATTACTGCGCCTGCGAGTGGCACCGTTGACGCGTGCCCAAATACTCATGGGCAAACTTTTACCGTGCTTGATGGTGTCTTTGGCCCAAGGGGTATTCCTGTTCACGGCCGGTTGGCTCCTGTTCGGATTGACCTGGGGCTCGCGACCAGACCTTCTGCTCTTGGTGGTGTCGTGTACCTCAGTCGCAGCCGTGGGGTTAGCCGTTTTGGTAGCAAGCATCGCGCGAACAGAAACGCAAGTGGCGGTCTACGGCACACTGCTTGTTCTTGTTCTCGGCGGCGTGAGTGGATCGTTGATGCCTCGGGATCTGATGCCCGAAAAGATGAAATCGGTAAGCCTGGTCACACCGCAGGCGTGGGCGCTAGACGCCTATGCTCAACTCCTGGGTAACCCCAGCCCGAATGTGGTGTTGATACTGGGAGCTTGCGGGATTTTGTTGGGATTCGGAGTGGTTTTCACTCTCATCGCCTGGTGGCGAATGGATTTGGAATAGGGGCATTAACCGAACAACAACAGCACATTCCAAGGGGGCGTCTTCTCAAATTCGCAGCCCACTTCGTAATAATCACCGGTCATGCGACAGCTTCGGACCACGACAGTGACGAACCCAACTGTATCGGGTGCGTGAGCGGCACGCACCTGCATACTTGTCCCTGGAGCCACAGCAGCCGTCATCGCAATCCGCAACCCTCCCGTCGACCGATCAATAACGACCCCATCACTGACTCCATTGCGAAAGGTGGATGAAGCCAACGTAACCCGGACGGTGGCACCCTCACGGCGGATGGCCCCTCGACGGTCTGCATATCGTTGTTCAGGCGGTGCCCATTGGATCTCTTTTTCGATTTTTTCAGGGGGAACGGGGGTAATTGCAACCTGTCGACTCGCGCGAGGGCGATTCAGAAGATAGAACAGCACCATCATACCAATGGCGACACAGCCGCCCACGAGCAAGGGTATGGCTCCCGGCAGCCAACGACTTAGAAATTCGGTGATCTGCTCGATGTTCATTAATACCACCTCTCCCGGGCGTCGGAGCCGACGGGAAATTCACGAACAATTTAGCATATCTCGGTGAAAAAACGAAAAAATCACTCGTTAGCGCTTTCATAACTCGAGAAAACAGCTCACGGAAATAATTCACTCCTTGAGCAGGGTTGATACCAATGACTCTCGACGGAATCTGGCTCATTATTGTGCGATGTGCAATCGAGTTGACTCGATCATTCCCTGACTGGACTGGCTGATCACGATTCAAGTTCTCCCCTAAACTAAACGTTGTGTGTAGGGACATAAAATTCTGGCCATGTGAAACAACGACCACATAAATCAATTGAAACCGAAGGTATCATGCAGGCTTGACCTGTATTCGATTCGATTGCCGTCCGGTTGGTCTTCAGGAGTGTCTCGATGATCCGAGCTGTTTCAGGCATGGGCTTTGTTGTGGTGTTGTGTTCTGCCGCCCTCGCTGCGGATACGCGTTATTCTCTGACTGGCGAAAACACCAAAATTACGTTCACTGGTACCAAGAAGAATGGCAAACACGATGGTGGCTTTGCCAAGCTCACGGGAACGGCCACGATTACCGACGGGAATTTGGCTACTCTCAAGGTGGAAGTCGAAATTGATTGTGACTCTCTCTACTCGGACAACGAGAAACTGACGGCACATCTCAAAAACCCAGATTTCTTTGGGGTCAAGGATCACCCGAAAGCGACCTTCAAGACCACGAAGATCGAGAAAGCCGACACGGTTTACCACCTTACTGGCGACCTGACGATGCTTGGGAAAACGCAATCCGTCACATTCCCGGCCACGGTAAGTGTCAAGAACGGCACACTCACCTTGAGTGCCGAGTTCAAAATCGACCGAACTCGATGGGGCATGACCTACGGCAAAGGAATGATTGATAACGATGTCGCAATTAAAGTCGTGCTCTCCGCCAAGCAATAATTCTCGGCTTCGGTTGCTTGCGACGGGACCACGACATAGGCCTTCCGTTGGGTTGCCCCGCCTGCCTTTGAGAATCCTCTTGACATCGAGCAGGCGGTTGAGCTGTGCTTCATGCTACTGCCCTGGGGATTAGTGAACTGTGGCTTAGCCCCCGAGGCTCCTGAATGCCGCCTCTGCCTCCGCTTGATCTGGTCTTGGAAAAGCTGCATCACCTCGTGATCCCCGCAGCGGGGTCGGCAGCACTGGTGATGAGCTTGTTCCTGCTGCTAGGTCGGTGGGCAGCGGCACTCGGGTCGGCGGTCGCCGTGATTGTGGCGTTTCTGGCGGGGAACTTCACTTTAGCGGGAGTCGACTTCGGCGAAACGCTCAGCTGGGAGAACACATACCAGCTGATTCCGTGGAAACCCGGCACGAACCCCGAAGTTAATACGCCAGGTTGGCACTGGTTGCCCCGCGCCGCCATGATCCTCGTTGTCGGCGGCCTCGGGACCCGATGGGCAGGCTTGCTCGCCCAGCGCTTTTTGTCGGCTCGCACGGTGTGGGTTGCATATCTGCTGGTCTGGATTCCCAGAATCGTTCTCATCTTGCTTCTCAGTGCCTGGCCAGCGACTGGCCGAGCGGCGGAGGACTGGCCGGGATTACAGCTGAACCTGGCTTGGACCATGTTGGCGATCTGGATTGTTCTCGATGGAGTCGCTCGTTCGGGCCGGGGCGCGGAGGTGGCTACGTACCTCGCGGGTCTCCTCCTGGCAAGCGGTGTGCTCTTGCTCTATGCTCACACCGCGCGGTTTATGGAACTGGCTGTTCTCATCGGCTCGGCAATGTTGGGCCTCGCCATCGCAGCGGGAGTTGGCAAAGCGGATACGACGGGGGCAATCCCCGCTGCGGTCGTGTTCTTGCCCGGTTTGTTGTTGGGTGGCCGTCCCTCCTTGGCCGAGAATCACGTTCCTGCCACCTGCTTCTGGCTGATCACACTGGCTCCCCTGATGCTGGTCCCGTTTTTGATCCCGGCTATGGCCCGGAAAACTGGCGGGTGGTTTTCGCTCCTGCGGCTCGTTCTGCTGTCCACACCGGTGCTCATTGCACTTGTTTTGGCCGCTCAGCACGAAACGCTTGCCTTCGAGGAGGAGTGGTAGTTGGTACCCATCCCTTTGCCATATCACGAGGTCTCGTTTTACCAATCTCATACCAATTTGAGCTGCCAGGATGAAACGTCTAACCCAAGCAACTGCTGCTCGTAGTGTAACCGGTTAAGTTATCCATGAATAACTGGAGCAACCGACGAAGTGGGGTCCGGACACTCGCACCCTCCGCTCGCCAGTGCTGCATAGCTCGCATAGGCATTGCACACATATTGCATAATCATCCGTTGGGCAGTGTAGTACGACCCGTTGAGTGCGATTGCGGAGCGCATCACCTGAGCGAACTCGAGTGGGCGACGGTAGAAGAGGGGAAGGATTACGTGCTCCAGCTTTTCATAGAGTGAAGCCGCTTCCCGCTGCGGGTCGCCCGGCTTGCCGCCATCTTCGCCAATCGCCCACCCGGTAAGCCCTTCCAGGCAGCCTTCGACCCACCAACCATCCAGAATGCTCAGGCTCGGGACACCGTTCAGGGCCGCTTTCATACCGCTGGTTCCGGAGGCTTCCTGGGGCTTGAGCGGGGTGTTCAGCCAAACATCCGTTCCTGCGCACAGCAACCCCGCCAGGTTCATGTCGTAGTCTTCCAGGTACACCACACCCACCTCGCCGTTGAGAGCCGCGGCGGCTTCGAAGACGCGGCGAATCTGTGCTTTGCCGGCCTCATCCTGGGGGTGGGCCTTGCCGGCGTAGACCACTTGCAGTGGGCCGGCTATTCGAGCAATCCGTCGCAGGCGGTCGAGGTCGCTGAACAGCAGATCGGCCCGCTTGTAGGCCGCGGCTCGGCGGGCAAACCCCAGTGTCAAGGTTGCCGGGTCGAACCGCACTCCACTGCGACGCTCCACTTCGGCGATCAAGCGGCGTTTGCACTCGGCATGGGCCGCCAGGATTTCGCCCAGTTCAATGCTAATGGCATAACGCAGATACTGGTTATCCCGTCGCCACTCGGGGAGGTGTCGGTCGAATAGGTTGCGGAACGGTTCCGCCGCCCAGGTGACCGCATGGACTCCATTGGTGATCGAGTTGATCGGGTAACCGGGAAACATCCCGCGCGAGATCTCGCCGTGGCGCAACCCGACTCCATTGACGTAGCGCGAGAAGGTCAGGGCTAGACCGGTCATGTTCAGCGTGTTGTCGTACTGCCCATCGCTGGCGAGCAGCAGGGAGCTGGCCGGTTCCCCTAATACGGCCCGAACCAGCTCGGCTGGGAACTGATCGTGTCCAGCGGGCACCGGTGTATGGGTTGTGAACACACAGCGACTGCGAACTGCCTCCCGGATTGCGTCCGTCACTCGCTCGGGCAGCTGACCGCCGGCAACCTCCTCCAACAAACCCAGAACCAGTAATGCGGCGTGCCCTTCATTCATGTGATAGGTGGTCAATCGGTTGTACCCGGCCGCCTTGAGGAAGGCGACCCCACCGACTCCCAATACCAGCTCCTGGCACAGGCGGTAGCGCTTGTCACCGCCGTAAAGGTGATCGGTCAGTCGCCGGTCCCACGCCGTGTTCTCTTCCAGGTCGGTATCGAGCAAGTAAACCGGCACGACACTCCGGACCCCGTGGATGGGGTATCGCCAGGCGCGCAAGACCACCCGGCGGCCCTCGATCGCCAGGGCCACCCGTTGCGGCATCGCTTCGAGAATCGACTCCGGCGACCAGACCGCAGGGTTTTCGGACTGGTTCCCCTGTGCGTCCAGATGTTGGCGAAAGTAGCCTTTGCGATGAGCAAGGGTCACCCCGACCATTGGGACCCCCAAGTCGGCAGCGGCCCGTAAGGTATCGCCGGCGAGTACGCCAAGGCCGCCGCTGTACGTCGGCAGGTGAGATTCTAACCCCACCTCCATCGAGAAATAGGCTACAGTGGGCGCGACGGTTGGGAACATTGTGCAGCACCTACGGTCGTCAATTCGGGATGAGCGAGATACTGAAGCAAATCGTTGACGGAAACAATGCCAACCGGTCGCTTCTCCGGATCCAGGACGATGAGGCGGTGAACCCCGTGCTCTAACATGGTTCGGGCCAGCTCGGTGACGCAACTCTCGGGACTTACGGTCACGAGGGTGGTGGTCATGTAATCCTGGACCGTTGCCTGGGGGTGCAGGTCCACCTCGACCATCTGCCAGTCGGTCGGAACGCCCTGAGGCTCGCCACAGATCACACTCTGGCTGCCGGCGGGGGTTGTGTGGAGCCGCTGGAACAGGCAGACCCCTGCCGGAAGGCGGCACCGAATGGTTTCCCGACCACCCGGCTCGCGGCAGGTTTCCTGAAAGGCACAACTGCGGGGCGACGTGCTGTGTGTATCTCCACCCTTGGCTGCGGCGCGGGCCAGGTCGGTCACGGATAGCAGGCCCACACACTGACCCTGCGCATCGACCACCGGTGCGCCGTGGACC
>Ga0272446_1001096_pt1 | contig 40436 bp, 36 predicted proteins | sample YNPCB0061_FD_194587 | JGI IMG/M metagenome (GOLD analysis project Ga0272446, IMG submission 194587) | Hot spring microbial mat communities from Yellowstone National Park, WY, United States - YNP-CB-006-1 | ecosystem: Environmental > Aquatic > Thermal springs > Hot (42-90C) > Sediment | place...
CGCCGGAACGGCGCTGTGTGGGGATGAGGAGAACGGCAGTGGAAAAGCTGGGTATTAACTGGGGTTTGCTGATCGCACAGCTTCTCAACGTCATCTTCGTCGTCTGGTTGCTGACGATGTTTCTGTACCGGCCGATTCTGAATATGCTCAATCAGCGAACGAGCCGTATTCAGGAAGGGTTGCAGGATGCGGAAAAGGTGAAGGAGCAGCTTGCCAACGCCCGGCGCGATTATGACGCTGAGCTAGCGAAGGCGCGCCAGGAGGCGGCCGGCATTCTGGCTCAGGCACAGGAGCGCGCGCGCGCGCAGGCTGCGGAAATTGTCGCTCAGGCGCAGCGCGATGCTGAGAAGATCAAAAGCGATGCGCTGCTCCAGGCGGAACAGGAACGCCAGCGCATGCTCGGCGAATTGAAGGGCCGCATGGCGGAACTGGTGACGTTGACGGCTGAACGCGTGCTCGGCGCCGAACTGAAGTCGAACCACGATCGCCTGATCGAGGAGTCGCTGGCACAACTTGGCAAGAATAACTGAGGTGCGATGCTGGATTTGCGGTGTCGTGCCATGCAGCACATAGATGAGGAATGGCCGTGAGTGCATCTGAGGCTCAGGTGATTGCGCGAGCGCTGTTCGACTCGCTGACAGGCGCGGCAGTGCAGGCATTGCGCGCCGCTGCAAGTGTCGAGGGTGAACACACGACAGAACGCGTGCTGGCTGCGCTTCCAGCGGATGTCTCGCGCGAGGTGAAGAACCTGGTGCTTGCGCTGGGCCAGGAGCGGCGCCTTGACCGCCTGCCGGCGGTTGCCGCAGCTTTTGAGCAGATGACCCGCCGCGCCGGTGCACGCCCGCTGACTGGCGAGGTGATCAGTGCGACCGACCTGAACCCGCAGCAGCGGGAGCGCATTACCGCGCAACTGGTGGCGCGGTACGGCTCCGAACTGGAACTGCGCTTCAGCGTGGATGAGTCGCTGATTGGTGGCCTGATCATTCGTGTCGGCGATCAGGTGCTCGACACGAGCCTGCGTACGCGCATGGCTGCGGTGCAACGCAATATGATGGCTGGATGACACAGAGCGGTACGTGCATTGCGCATGGCCGCTGAAAGGGTAGCGAGCATGGCCGTTGCAACAACCGAAGAACTCTATCAGCGTCTGTTAAAGAGTATTCGCGAGGGCGTCGACCTGCAACCGAGAATGGTCAACGTTGGCGCCGTCACCCAGGTGGGCGACGGCGTGGCGCGCATCAGTGGCCTGGAGCAGGTGGTGGCCTCCGAGTTGCTTGAGTTTCCGGTGAAGGCCGGGCGGAGCGAGCCAGTCTATGGCGTTGCGCTGAACCTTGAGCAAAACGCGGTTTCGGCGATTATTCTCGGCGACTATCTGAGTATCGAAGAGGGTGACCAGGTCAATTCCACCGGGCGCGTCATTTCAGTGCCAGTAGGCCAGGCGCTCGTGGGTCGCGTTGTGAACTCGCTGGGCCAGCCGGTGGACGGCAAAGGGCCGATCCAGTCGACGACCTATCGCCCGATCGAACGGATCGCGCCGGGCGTGATTACGCGTAAGTCGGTTGATACGCCGGTGCAGACCGGCATTATCGCCATCGACTCGATGATCCCGATTGGTCGTGGCCAGCGTGAGTTGATTATCGGCGACCGCCAGACGGGGAAGACGGCGGTGGCGATTGATACGATTATCAACCAGCGCGGCAAGGGTATGGTCTGCATCTACGTGGCGATCGGGCAGAAACGCGCTCAGGTTGCGCAGATTATCGGCATCCTTGAGGCGAATGGCGCGATGGATTATACGATTGTGGTGTCGGCAACGGCCTCAGAGTCGGCGGCGCTGCAGTATATCGCTCCGTATGCCGGCTGCGCGATGGGCGAGGAGGTGATGGAGAACGGCGTGATGATCGACGGTCAACTGGTGCGTGACGCGTTGATCGTGTACGACGACCTCTCCAAGCATGCGACGGCCTATCGCCAGGTGTCGCTGTTGCTGCGTCGCCCTCCCGGGCGCGAGGCGTATCCGGGTGATGTCTTCTACCTCCATTCGCGCCTGCTTGAACGTGCCGCACGCCTGAATGAAGATTATGGTGGTGGTAGTCTCACGGCGCTGCCGATTATCGAAACGCAGGCCAACGACGTGTCAGCGTACATTCCGACCAACGTCATCTCGATCACCGATGGCCAGATCTACCTGGAAACCGATCTGTTCAATGCCGGTATTCGCCCGGCGCTGAATGTCGGTATTTCGGTGTCGCGCGTTGGCGGCGCGGCGCAGACCCGCGCCATGCGCTCGGTGTCGGATCGCCTGAAGATTGACATGGCGCAGTTCCGCGATCTGGCGGCGTTTGCGCAGTTCGCATCGGATCTTGATGCGACGACGCGCGCTCAGATTGAACGTGGCCAGCGCTTGCAGGAAGTGCTCAAGCAGCCGCAGTTCCAGCCGATGCCGCTCGAAGAGCAGGTGGTTGTGCTGTTCGCCGGTATCAATGGCTATCTTGATGATGTGCCGATCAGTAAGATCAGTCAGTTCAAGACGGATCTGTTCACTTACATGCGTACAGTGCATCCTGAAGTCGGTAAGATGATTTTCGAGAACCGGCTGGATCGCAAGTTCCCCTCGCCGGAAATCCGCGAGGCGATAGAAACCATGCTGAAAGAGTTTAAGCAGACGAGCGATTTTGGTGAATAAGGGTTGCGGGTTCAGGGCTCAATGAAACCAGTACGATGAATGGGAGGGGTTGACCCCCTGACCCTGGCCCATAAGAGGCACATATGCCAAGTACACGCGAGATCCGGCGACGCATTCGCTCGGTCAAGAACCTGGCGCAGATCACGCGCGCGATGGAGATGGTCTCGGCGTCGAAAATGCGTCGCGCACAGCGTGATGTGCTGGCAACACGGCCTTATGCCGATCGGTTGCTCGATGTCATGGGTGAATTGACCGGGCGCGCGGTAGGTATGCGGCGCGGTACGTTACTGGAGGTGCGACCGAATGTCAAAGGGGTCGCGCTGATTGTGGTGACGCCGGATCGCGGCCTGGCCGGTAGCCTTGTTACCAACGTGCTCCGACGTGCCGCCCGTTTTACGCTCGAGGAGCAAGAGAAGGGCCGCATGGTCGAAATCGTGGCGATCGGCAAAAAAGGGCGCGATTTCATGGTTCGCACCCACCAGCGACTGGTGGCGGAGAAAATCAAGCTCGGTGATTATCCGCGCCTGACAGATATCCTTGGTATCGCGACGCACGTGGTCAATGGCTTTCTGACCGGTCGCTACGACGAAGTGCACGTGCTGTACAGCCAGTTCGTCAATACGCTGGTACAGCGGCCCACCACCAGGCGACTCCTGCCGATCGAACCGCCGCACGAACCGGCCGATCGTATGGTTGATTATACCTATGAGCCAAGCCAGGAAGAGGTGCTGCACGAGTTGTTGCCGCGATTCGTCGAAGTACAGCTCTACCAGGCGGTGCTGGAAGCGATTGCCAGCGAACATAGTGCACGCATGGTGGCCATGCGCAACGCGACGGATAATGCCAAAGATCTGCAACGTGATCTGACCCTTTCGTACAATAAAACGCGCCAGGCGAATATTACCAAGGAAGTATCGGAAATTGCTTCAGGAGCAGCAGCCCTGGCCGAGATGTGATCGTTGGCGATTGACGAGTACCAGGTTTTGAGTGCGGATCGCCGGCCAGCACGTCTGGCACTGCAGTCGCTCACCCGAATGGAGGAAGATCATGGCCGGAACGACCGGTGTGGTGACCGATATTATCGGCGTGGTGCTCAATGCGAAGTTCCCTGAGGACCAGACGCCGGAGATCTATAATGCGCTGGAGATCCCGCTCGCGCAGGGTGGCCGCCTGGTCGCCGAAGTGCAACAGCAGCTCGGCGGCGGCGTCGTCAAAGCCGTGGCCATGAGCAGTACCGATGGCCTCCGCCGTGGGGTCACGGCTATTGACACCGGGCGCGCCATTGCGGTCCCCGTCGGTCCGGGTACCCTCGGGCGCGTGTTCGATGTCCTTGGCGACCCGATTGATGGCGCGGGGCCGGTTACGGCTGATGAGTATCGCCCGATCCATCGCCTGCCGCCCTCCCTGGAAGATCAGTCGACAACGGCGCAGATCTTCGAAACCGGGATCAAGGTGATTGACTTGATCGCTCCGTTTACACGCGGTGGCAAGACCGGTATCTTCGGCGGCGCCGGTGTCGGCAAGACGGTGGTCATCCAGGAACTGATCGCCAACGTTGCCAAGGAACAGTCGGGCTTTTCGGTGTTCGCCGGGGTGGGCGAGCGCTCGCGTGAGGGGAATGACCTCATTCACGAAATGAAAGAGGCCCAGATCGACGAGCATACCCGCGTGTTCGACAAGACGGTGATGGTCTTTGGCCAGATGAACGAGCCGCCTGGTGCCCGCCTGCGCGTCGCGCTGACTGCCATGACGATGGCGGAGTATTTCCGCGACGAAGGGCGCGATGTGCTCCTGTTCATTGATAATATCTTCCGCTTCGTTCAGGCCGGCTCCGAAGTCTCTGCGCTCCTGGGCCGCATGCCGTCGCAGGTGGGATACCAGCCGACCCTCGGTACCGAGATGGGCGAGTTGCAGGAGCGGATTACATCAACCCGCAAAGGGTCAATTACATCCATGCAGGCGGTCTACGTCCCTGCTGATGACTACACCGACCCGGCGCCGGCCACGGTGTTCTCGCACCTCGATGCAACGATCACCCTTGAGCGCAGTATTGCCGCGAAAGGCATCTATCCGGCCGTCGATCCGCTCGCATCAACCAGCCGCATCCTGGATCCGAATATCGTCGGCGCTGAGCACTATCGTGTGGCGCGCGAAGTGCAACGCGTGCTGCAACGCTATAAGGACCTGCAGGATATTATCGCCATTCTGGGTGTTGAGGAACTCTCCGACGACGATAAACTGACGGTGGCGCGTGCGCGGAAGATTGAACGCTTCTTCTCGCAGCCGTTCACCGTGGCGCAGCAGTTCACCGGCCGGCCGGGCAAGTATGTGCCGGTGGGCGAGACGGTGAAAAGTTTCACGCGCTTGCTGGCCGGCGAGGTTGATCATATTCCGGAGCAGTTCTTCCTGCTCCAGGGTGGCCTCGATGATGTCATTCAGGCGTATGATGCGTCGCGGAGGTAGCACACCATGCCCATCCATCTCGAAATCGTGACGGCGGAACGGGTTGTGCTCTCTGATGATGTTGACATGATCAATGCGCCGACGAAAGACGGTCGTGTTGGTATTTTGCCACGCCACGCCCCGCTGCTGACGATACTTGAGGTCGGCGAACTTGATATTATCAAGGATGGCGTGACCATGCCATTCGCCATCTCAGGCGGATTTATGGAAGTGCTGCCGACCCGGGTGACGATCCTGGCCGATACTGCCGAGCGTGCCGATGAAATTGATGAAGCGCGCGCCGAGGAAGCGCGTCGCGCCGCCGAACAACGTATTGCCGAGCGGAAGAGTGACCAGGATCTTGCGCTGGCCGAAGCCGAGTTGCGCCGCGCGCTGATTCAGTTGAAGGTTGCGCAGTTGAAGAAGGTCCGGCGCGACAAGTGAGATTGCGCGCTTCGCAGACGGTGTGGACGATGTCGCAGATTGATGGGGTGGTATCACTGATGCCGCCGCCGCGATCTGCGACATTTTGTTATGGGTCCGAGGTGCGCAGGTGCTCTCTTTCGCGGCGCGTCATACCAGGTGGCATTCGATCGTACCGAATTGACACACCCTGAGTGGCCGTGCAGCGTTGGAGCGGCTGGCAAGCCGCAATACCTTTCAAATAAGGCTTCACGCACCGCATAGCCCCCCGCCCAACCTCCCCCCGCTGGGGGGCGGAGTCAGACTCCCTCCCCCGGCGGGGGAGGGCCGGGGTGGGGGCGACGGGCGTATTTGAAAAGTATTGGTGCTAGCCGCCCTTCCTCCGGGTACCACGCGCGCTGCGGCAGGTCTCCGGATGCGGAACCTGCGCCACCGCGTACTTCGTGTCATCGGCAGGGGATAGGCCGTGGCGCCTATCCGGCTGCACCCGGTCTGCGGCAGTGTGCCATGATTCCATACTGGCTCGTCAGCGTAGCGTTCTGAGAACAGGCTATGGCGAAAAAGATTGGCATCGATCTAGGGACTGCCAACGTCCTTGTGTATGTCAAGGGCCGTGGCATCGTCCTTTCCGAACCATCGGTCGTCGCGCTCTCGACAAGAGACAACCGTATCAAAGCGGTGGGTGCCGATGCGCTGGCAATGCTGGGGCGCGAACCCGAGAGTATCGAAGTGGTGCGCCCGCTGCGCGAGGGCGTGATCGCCGATTACGATATCACCGAGGCAATGCTGAAGTACTTCATTAAGAAGGCAAGCGGGCCGTTGACCATCAGCAAGCCGGATGTGATGATCTGTATTCCTGCTGGCGTGACCACGGTTGAAATGCGTGCCGTGCGCCAGGCTGCCGAGGCCGCTGGCGCGCGGCAGGCATACCTGATCCGTGAGCCGCTGGCCGCCGCGATCGGTGCGAATATTCCGGTTGCACAGCCTTCCGGTAATCTCATTATTGATATTGGTGGTGGTACGACCGAAGTGGCCGTCATCTCGCTGAATGACATTGTCGTCAGCCACTCGGTACGGGTTGGCGGCAATAAGTTCGACGAGACGATCGCGGCCTATGTCAAGCGCAAGTACAACGTGCTGATCGGCGAACGTACCGCCGAGAGTATCAAAATCGAAATTGGCTCGGCCCTGCCGCTTGAACGCCCATTGTCAATGCAGGTGCGCGGGCGCGATCAGGTTGCCGGTCTGCCGCGTACCATTGAGATCAGTTCGAATGAGATTACGGACGCGATTCAAGAACCACTGGAGGCGGTCATCGGCGCGGTGCGACGCGTGCTGGCCGAGACGCCGCCCGAGCTGTCGTCGGATATCATTGATAAGGGGATGATCATGACCGGCGGCGGATCGATGTTGCGGCGAATTAACGAACTGCTGACCGATGTGACCGGTGTTCCCTGCTATGTGGCCGATCAACCGGCAAACTGCGTGGCGATTGGTACCGGCCTGGCGCTGGAGTATCTTGACATCCTGCGCGATAGCCTCAGTGGCGATGATTTGAATTAGTGGCGAGTTGAACGTGGGAATGTGCAACGTTGAACGTTGCTTGAATAAGGCCGCATGAGACAGAAGCTCAACCCTCCTGCAACCGGCCTGGTGCTCGAAATTGGTAGCGGTGACAATCCGCATCCGCGTTCCAACGTGCTGGTCGATCGCTACCCTGGCGCAGATAATCGCGAACGCGGCGGTGATCTGGTGGTTGATCGCCCGTTCGTGGTTGCCGATGCGCATTTCCTTCCCTTCAAGGATGGCGCGTTTGCGTATGCTATCTGCTCGCACATTCTGGAACACATGGACGATCCACAGCAGTTCGCCGCGGAACTTCGGCGTGTCAGCGTTGCCGGGTATATTCAGAGCCCCTCCGAAATCGCCGAGCGCCTGTTTCACTGGTCGTTCCATCGCTGGTATGTGAACCTGGTGGGCGATACGCTGGTACTCCATCCGCGCGAGCCTCAGGAGCCGTTTGGCGAATTGTTTGATTACCTGTATGAGTACAACCCGGCGTATTACTTCTTCCAGCGTAGTATGCCAGACCTGTTCTGGGTTGAGCGCGAGTGGCGCGGCGCGGATCTGAAGGTTGACGTGCGCAATGCCTCACCGCTGCAACTGCGCGATCCGGTGGTTCTGCGCGAACTGGTGCGCCCCCGGCTGTCACTCATTCAGTTGATCGGGTTGTTCATTGGATCGTTTATCGCCCGCTCCCTTGGTGTTACCGCACGCCGACGGCTTCGCAGGCTGTTCCGCCGCAGTTATGTGTAGCAGTTTCACGTTCAGCGCTCAACGTTGCCATGATGACCATCACGCTGCTCAAACCCGGAAAAAACACCGTTGTCACCTATGACGCCGAATGTGTACAGGCGGCGCCGGGCTTTGCGCTGGTGCGCGCCGAGTGGAATCGTCCGCGCGCCGACCTGGGCTATATCGTTTTTGAGCCGGGTGACGTCTTCTTCGAGTATTTCTATGCCTGGCGCTGGTACAATGTGTTCGAAGTGCGCGCAGCATCGGGTGTGCTCAAAGGCTGGTACTGCAATGTGACGCGCCCGGCGGTGATCGAACACAATGCCATTATCTCTGAGGATCTGGAACTGGACCTGTTCGTCTCCGCTGACCGTGAGCAGTTGATCCGGCTCGATGAAGATGAGTTCGAGGCGCGTGGCATTGCGCAGAACGACCCGGCTGCATATGCTGCGGCGCTTGCCGCGCTTGGTGAACTGGAATACCTGGCGCGAATGGCGCAACCGCCGTTTGATGGCGGGATAACCCTTCGGAGCTGAAGGGCCGACGATGAATCGTGATATCGGCATCGGTTTGATTGGCTATGGCGGCATCGGGCGCGTCCACGCGCTCTGTTATCGTATGCTGCCGCTGGCATACCCTGGCCTGGCCGCGCGTGCCCGTATTGTCGCAGTGGTTACGGCGAGTGCGGCTTCGGCGGAGCGTGCGCGCCGTGAGCTGGGGGATGGCGTGCTGACGACGACCGACGCTGGTGCGGTGCTGGCAAACCCCGCAGTTACGGCGGTTGATTGTTGCGCGCCGACGGGCGATCACGCGCGGCTGGCAGAAGCAGCGTTACGCGCCGGCAAGGCGCTCTTCTGTGAGAAACCGCTGGGCGCGACACCTGGAGAGGCCGAACGGATCATGACACTGGCACAGGAGCGTGGCCTGCCGGGTGGCGTCAACTTTCATGTTCGCTTTGCCCCCGCTCTTCAGGAAGCGCACCGGTACGTCGCCAGCGGCATGCTCGGCACGGTGCGCAGTTTTCATCTGCGCTACTATCGCTCCAGTAATCTGCGCCGCGACCGGGCGCTGAGCTGGCGCTTCAGCGGCCCCGGTAGCGGCGTGCTTGCCGACCTCGGCGCGCATATGATTGACCTGGTCCTCTACCTGCTCGGTCCCGTCGCCGCGGTGTCCGCGCGAACCGTCACCACGATCGCCGAACGCCCCGGTCCGGACGGTCGCCCTGCACTGGTGGAGGGTGATGATGCGGCATGGCTGAGCCTTGAACTGGCAGTCGGCGGTTATGGCACAATTGAGGTTTCGAAAGTGGTTCCCGGCGCCGGCGACGACATTCGCATCGAAGCGTATGGTGATACCGGCGCCCTGGTTTTCGACACGCGCGATCCGAATGGTCTGGAGGTTGTGGAAGACGGCTGCGCGCGCCGCATCGCAACCCTTAGCCGGACGACGCCGCCTGCCTCGTTGCCCTCGCCCGAAGCACCGACCGGAACGCTCCAGTGGCACCTTGCCTCAGTGGCGGCGTGGGTTGATGCCCTTGGTCGTGGTACGCCTCCCGTTCCTGGTCTGGCTGATGGTCTGGCAGTGGATCGAATCATCGGCGCGGCGCGGCAGAGTGCCACGACCGGAGGTGCCTGGATGCGTGTCGAGCCAGGAAGTGGGAACTGAGAACCAGTATGCCAACGACATCCGGTCGGTTCTCAATTCCCAGTTCCTGATCCTGTTCAACGTTTTGCCACCGGCTTCGCGTTGCCGAACACTGGCTTCGGCCCACCCGATGGCGCGGCCCAGCGCACTGCATTGGCAATCACTCGCCGCACGCTTGCGTCACGGTAGGTCGGGTAGGACTCGTGACCCGGGCGGAAGTAGAAGATCTTCCCGCGCCCGCGCGTGTAGCAGCAGCCGCTGCGGAACACCTCACCGCCAGTGAACCAGCTGACAAAGACCAGTTGCTCGGGTGCGGGGATGTCGAAACGCTCGCCATACATCTCTTCCGGCAGCTCAAAGTACTCCCCAAGACCGGCGGCGATCGGGTGCCCCGGCTCAACCACCCACACACGCTCAATATCGTCGGCTTCGCGCCACTTGAGATCGCAGGTCGTTCCCATCAGCTTGCGAAAGATTTTCGAGAAGTGAGCTGAGTGCAGCACAATCAATCCCATACCGTCGAGGACGCGAGCATGGACCTTCTCGACAATCTCGTCCTTCACTTCATGATGGGCCATATGCCCCCACCAGGTCAATACGTCGGTCTGCGCCAGCACCTCGTCGGTCAGGCCGTGTTCGGCTTCATCGAGCGTTGCGGTACGAACGTCAAAATCACCGAGTTCGCGCAGCCCCGCGGCGATGGCGCCGTGGATGCCCTCCTCGCCATAGATCGTGCTTGCCGGATGACGGCTATCCTTCTCATGGCGGAACTCATTCCAGACAGTTACGCGGATCGTGCCCACAGATGCGTCCTTTCGCTGCAGTGTGGCGGAACGTCTTGCCCGCCGGATGGCGAGCGCCAGTATAGTCGCAGGGACGGGGGTCGTCAACGGGGGGCCGTGTCAGCCGAAGCTGTTCTTCGACAGCATGTTTCGTGCCACCTGGCCACATCAGGTGTGTCGCTGTGACCGCTGCATCACAAACGTAATGGCGGAGCGCAGATCGCTGTGGGTGATCAGATTACTCAGATTGATGCCAAGGCCGACGATTGTCTGTGCCAGTTCAGGTGACACACCGACCAGGATGGTGCGTGCGCCAAGAAGCTCGACCCCGCGCGTCGCCTGGATCAGGTGATTTGCAACCGCCGTATCGATCAACGGTACGCCGGTAATGTCAATGATAACCCATTCGGCGCCAAGTCGTTGCACACTGGTCAGGAGCGTTTCCATGATCTGCTGGCTACGCGCCGAGTCAATGTCGCCCACCAGCGGCAACACAAGCGCGTTACTGGTCACGGGTAGCACCGGTGTGGACATCTTGCGTATCGTCTCCAGCAGGTGGCCCTGCTGTTCGATCAGCGCCTGTTGCCTGGCCTGGCTGTGGCGCAACTCCTCCTCGACACGTTTACGTTCGGTGATGTCGAGCGCAATGCCGACCATGCCGATAATCGTGCCCTCATCATTGCGATATGGCACCTTGTAGACCGCCAGCCAGGCAACCCGACCGCCAGCCTCGGTGATCTGCTCCTCGATGCCGAGATGCGGTTCGCCTGAAGCCATCACCTGTTCGTCGTCGGTCATGTATGCCTCAGCTTCGGCAGGCTGAAACAACTCATGATCGGTCTTTCCTGCAATTTCGTTAATCGTGATGCCGGCTGCATCGGCGAAGATGCGGTTGCCCAGCAGATAGCGGTGATCGCGCCCTTTGAAGTAGATCATCGCCGGGATGGCATCGAGGAGCGCCTGGCGTTCGATTTCGCTGCGATGCAGCGCCTCTTCCGCGCGTTTACGTTCGGTGATGTCGAGTGCAATGCCAACCAGCCCGATAACGTTCCCGGCTGCGTCATGGTATGGCACCGCCGAGTTGGCCACCCAGCCGACCGTGCCGTCTGGCCGGGTGACCGGTAGTTCAACGCCGAGGCTTGGCACACCGGTAGCCATGACGCGCTCGTCATCATCCAGGTATGCCTCGGCGACTTCGGGTGGGAACAATTCACTGTCGGTCTTGCCGATCAGGTCTGCAGCAGGAACGCTGACGCGTTCGGTGAAGGCGCGATTGCCGAACACATAGCGATGCTGGCGGTCCTTGAGATAGACAAGAGCCGGAATAGCGTCCAGCATCTCGCGATCACGTGCCACCTCCTGCTCAAGCTCGGTGATCCGCCGGTACGCCGCATCGAGCCTGGCTTCCAGTTCGGCGATATGCCGAGCCACACTTGTATCGGCGCTACCTGTATCGTATGTCATGGGCCAGCGCCTCCTTTGCGCTCAGCCTGGTGCCTATCCGAACAACGATACGCTTCCCTGTCATTGCGCGGAGCACGAGCGACAGCCTGAAGCGAGCGCAGCGTGGCTGAAGCAATCTCCTCTCGCGTTGGTAGACTGCTTCGCTTCGCGCGCAATACCATCCAATCCGTTATTCGGATAGGCACTCACTCTGCGGGGATTTCCTTGTAGTTCAATGTGACGTCAATTCCGGCGTGCCGGCGCGCGGCCCGGGCAACGAAGTAGATGATCAGCCCCGAGAGGAAGATGCCGGCATTGATCAGAAACATGCCGAATCCGAGTACACCATTACGTAAGGTGCTCGGGTTGAGGCTGATGCCGGAGAACGGATCGTTCAGATAGGCCCATTCCATGACCAGGCAGGCCACAAGCGAGAGTAGACCGACAATGCTGATCACGGGAATGCCGGCGACGCGCCATCTGACCGGCGAGCCTTCAAAGACCTCTGGACGCCGGTACGGCAGCAGAATCGCAGCCAGCGAGACGAGCATGAAGGTAAGAATAAAGCCGAAGATTCCGGAGAGTGTCGCGAAGTATGGTGTGAAGACATAGATCGCCAGTGATACGATGGACAGAATACCCATGACCCACAGGCTGACGACCGGTGTGTGAAAGCGTTCACTGACCGTTGCCAGCTGCGCCGGCATCAACCCATCGATGGCATAGGCCAGCAGGTTTCGCGAAGCATTCAGGATCTGACCGGGCAACCAGGCATACGACCAGAAGATGAAGCCAGAGCAGATCAGGAAGGCAACCAGAATGTTCTGGCTCGAAAAGGCGATCAACTCATGGAAACGTGGCATCGCACTCAACCCGACCTGCTCGGCGCCCAGGTCGCTCAGTGTGCTGACCGCGCCAAGAAAGTCGTCTCCGACTGCCCGGCTCGTTGCCCAGACCAGCAACACGCCCCAGATCGTCGCGTAGAGGACGGTGCCGGGGATTGACCAGACCTGAAGACGCGCCGCCTGTTTTACCTCGCCGCCAATATATGCCGACGAGAAGCTGAAACCCATCGTCAGGTAGATCCATGTCATTGGCAGCAGCGTGTTCATCCAGTCGAATGGCGCTGCGGCATAACCGCTGGCTGCCACGATCTGCTCGTACGTATCGGGCAGGCCGCTCAAGGCGCCGGCGTAGCGGTTGAACACCTGGGGGAACGAGGCCGCATCGCCAGCCAGGCCGACGACCAGTGCGACCAGTGCACTGAGTGTCGCCAGCAGAAACAGAACATTCTGCACACGAAAGAAGGATTTCAGCCCGATTGTGAACAGGCTCGTCAGGAGCAGAATGAGCAAAGCGCCAATGATAAACTGGCCCGTTGGCGTGACGACCCAGTCTGCGATGGCAATCAACCCGGCATTACCGGTCATCGCCGCCAGCACACGGCAGAAGGGCGCCACGCCATAGGTTGCCAGGAAGGCTGATGGAACGCCACCATAGAGCACCCACCAGATCGTCATGTTCCAGCTGCCCATCATTCCGAGCGCCGGCCCGAGTACGCGGCTGACATAGACATAATCGCCGCCACTGCGCGGCATTGCGGCGGAAAGAAAGGCATAGACGCAGGCCGTCGGCAGGGCGAGCAGGGCACAGATCAACAGTGAGAGTGTGATATTGCCGCCAGCATACGAGGGAATGATCAACAGCATCAATGCCACCATCAGGCCAATGCTGATGAAGTTGACGTTATAGATCAGGACGTCGAGCATGCCTGCCTGGCGTACCAGGCCCGTAGCCTTGCGCACGAAGACGCGCGGGGCAGCCGTTGGGCGGGCGCTTTCGGCCATGTGTCTTCTCCTCTTGCTCGATTACGGTTCGTAGTCAGGTGCGACGAAGTGCCTGGTCCACATGATCGCTATGATCCAAACCGGTGATCGATATCCCACGCCAGGGCGCGCACCGGCGCGCCGTCAACGTCGCCAAGCGCCAGTGGCAGGATGGCAAAGACATATTCGCGGCCACAATCAAGTTGCTCCAGGCCACAGAGATTTTCGGCGATCAGGATGTCGGCGCCGAGCAACGTCGCGTGTACGGTCTCCCCGCTACCCGGCGTCGAGTCAACATTCAGCGCGTCAACCGCGACGAGCGAGATGCCGCGTTCCACCAGTGCCTGAGCCAGCCCATCGCTCAGGTAGGGATGCTGGAAATAACGCGCATCGTTCCAGAAGATTTCCCAACCGGTTCGGATCACGGCAATCATGCCAGGCCGCAGATGATAATCCGTCAGGATTTCGGGGCCAACCGGCGCATCCGGCTCATACCCGCGAGCATCAATCACAATCCCGCGACCGACGAACCGGTCGGGTGCATAGGCGCCGATACCGCGCCCTGCGACCATGTAGTGGAGCGGCGCATCAACATGGGTGCCGCTGTGACTACCCAGGTGCAGCGCACTGACGCACCACGGCCTGACCCCGAACCCGGTGATGATGCGCACATGCGGGTCGGCTGGATACGTTGGAACATCGTCGGTGAGCCGGTGCGTCAGGTCGTACATCATGATGGCGTGTCCAGTTCACTCCGCGCCGCGATTTGTATGGCGCATGCCTTGTACTCCCGCAAGATAGCTGCAGGACCGGAGTGTTCCATACAGGTGTTATCCGCTCACCAGCTGGTGGGATCTGATCCGGCCATGCTCGAGGGTGACCAGGGCACCGTGTAACACACCTTCACCATAGGCGCTACCGGGGTTGATACAGAGTGTGTTTCCTATGCGCACCGCGCCACGCGACTCGTGAATATGGCCATGCAGTGCCAGCACCGGTTGATAGGTTTCGATGACCCGGCGAACCGCAACACTACCAACCGGCGTCATCGCCACCTGCCCGCCGGTTGTAACAACCGTCAGATCATCGCGCAATTGCGGCGCGTCATCCAGCGTGCTGCGGTATGGCGGGCTGTGGAGCACAAAAATCGCCGGGCGATCACGGTCGAGGTGCACGGCCACGGCGCGAATCCTGGCTTCCAGGGCCTCTTCACTCAATTCACGCGGGCTGTTCCATGGAGTTGGCGGCACCCAGGATTCGGCGAGAATCTGGTAATGGCCCCACTCCAGCACGCGCCCGTCAGGATTGCGCACCACCGGGCCATCGGGCAGCACATCATCCACTGCCAGTTCATCGTCGTTGCCGGCCATCACAAAGCACGCCACACCACTCTCGCTCAGGCGCTCTTCTGCCAGCGCAACCCAGCGCCTCACCGCTGCTACCATCACCTGGCGGAATACCTCCTCCAGATAGGTAGGATCCGTTTCGAGGCGCTGATATTCTGCAGGAGAGCAACGGTAGGGATAAAAGCCATTGAAGCGAATATTCTTCTCAAGTTCAGCCAGTTCCGCATCATCACGCGCCAGCATGGGCTGGCCAAGCAGGAGTGCCCGATAGCCCTGCGCTTCCTCCACCAGTGGCACGAGAAGCTTACCGGTCAGATCGCCCCCCATAATGATCGCCTGCACACCATAGAACCGGGCGGCATTGAGAAACTTCAGCCAGCAGCGTTCCGAACCATGGATGTCGCTGCTATAAAATAGTCGTACCGTTGCACGGGCGTCAGCCTGTTGTTTGCGTACAAATGGCCACATGCGTCTTACCCACTTTCCTCGGGAACGTCATACCAGCGTACGCGATCGCCAATCCGTGCACGCATCTTCCATGCCATCGTCTTGGGGCGGGCTTCGATCGCGTGGCGCAGGAGCGCAATCTGGTCAGGAAGGCGATACGGCCCGTATGCAGGACGATCCGCGGCCCACTGTTCTAGCCGATCCAGGCTAAGGGTGAGCGTTCGGTACAACCCCCAATCACGCGCAGCAAGGTGGGCAATATGGGCCGTGTCTATCGCTCCCGGCGCATCATCGAGCGGCAGATCCGAGAGCAGGGCAAACATGTCGCGCAGGTCGTTTTCCGTGGCATGCACCACCTGCAGCTTGGTCAGCAACAGGTCGGTCGGCGCCAGTGTCAGGGGGTGCAGATCCAGACGCTCGCGCAGATCGAATGTATGGCACATGCGGAACTGATCAAGGAAAACATCAACGTGGCGGTTGCCATCTGTACTGCGGAAGATCAGCCGGTTGGCACCGTTCAACAGGTTAAACTCACGGTCCGGCTGATAACCCTGACCCGTGAACAGATTCTGGAGCGCCACGCGCTCGTCGGCTCGACCGGCGAAATCTATGTCCTTGTATGAGCGCTGCATGCCCTCGCGGCGCGCTGTGGGGCAGAGATGAAACACTGCGATGCCGCCAAGCAACCGCAGGTTCAGCCCGGCGCTGCTGGCGGCTGCGACAAGGCGTCGGGCATCGTCGTACAAATGGGTGTCAGTTATCATGAGGGGCCAGTTAATACGATTTGACCTTTCTATGTATAGCATAGAGACATGCGGTTTGATTTGTCAAGCGGTGGTATACTTCCCTGGTTCATCCGTGTTCAATTGCTGGAACCGTGGCGACCATGAGTCTGTTCCCCGCAACAACGCGTGATCGACTTGCCGGTGCATTCAGCCGTGGCCCGCTGGCTGCGGTGCTCGCCGCGGTCGCGCTGGGCCTGGCCGGCGGCGCAATAGTCGCATTCGGGCCATTCTGGCTTGGCTTCGTCGCCCTGGCGGCCCTGGCCGGTACCTACGCCCTGCTGCGCGATACCCGCGTCGGGCTGGCCGTCGTCATCGCGATTGCCACCATCGTGCCCTTCGGAACCCTGCCGTTTCGAGCGGTTGTGACCCCTACACTGCTCACGCTGGCCCTGGTGGCGTTGATGGGCGTCTGGTTGCTGCGGTTCCTCGTGCATCGTGAGGAGCGCCTGGCCGTCACGCCGATCGGCCTGGCGTTAATCGGGTTTCTCGGCATTACCCTGTTTGCATTTCTGCTTGGCTCGAACCTGAGCCCCGAACCATCCCTGCTACACAACTATGTGAAGTTTGTGACGGCAGTGTTGTTCTTCTTCAGTGTTGTGAACTGTGTGCGCGACCGGCAGACCGTGCGCTGGGTCATGCGCATGATCATCATTGGCGCCGCAATCTCGGCGATCATTGCGCTTGCGCTCTATGTGATACCCGATCACCTGGCGCTCCAGATCCTGGTCGCGTTCGGACGCATCGGCTACCCGACCGAGGGGCGCGTGCTGCGCTATGTCGAAGATGACCCGAATGGATTGATGCGCGCGATCGGCCTGTCGGTCGACCCGAACAGTTTTGGTGGTATGCTGGCGCTGGTTGGCGCGCTTGCGGCGACGCAACTGGTTGGCGAACGACCTGTGCTGCCGCGGCGCCTGTTACTGGCTACAACCGGCGCGATCTTGCTGGCATTGTTTCTGACCTACTCGCGTGCCGCCCTGGGTGGCATAATCGTTGCCGCAATGTATGTCGCGACGTTGCGCTACCGGCGGCTCTGGTGGGCAATCCTCGGTGCGGGCGCGCTGGCGGCTGTGCTGCTGATCGGTGTGGGTATCGGTGAGCAATTCGCCGAGCGCGTGATCGAAGGGGTGCAATTCCGCGACCAGGCGAACCAGATGCGCCTGGCGGAATACCAGAATGCGCTGGCGATCATTCAGGCATACCCGGTCTTTGGCATCGGTTTCGGCGCGGCGCCGGAGCGAGATCTGGTCGCTGGCGTGTCAAGCATCTACCTGGCAATTGCCCAGCGCACCGGGCTGGTGGGCCTGGCGGCGTTTGCCGGCATCATGAGCTGGTTCTTTCTGCGGAGCTGGCGCGCGCTGCGCGTGGCCGGCGCACGCGGCGATCATGAACTGGCCGCCTGGCTCGTGTCGTTGCAGGCGGCGGTTGCTGCTGCACTTGCGGTGGGCCTGCTCGACCATTATTTCTTCAACATCGAATTCAGCCATATGAGCGCGCTGTTATGGGGGGCGATCGGCCTGGCAATCACGATCGAGTCGCTGCCGGAAGAGGTAGACGACAACGCGACCGTCTCAGGCCTGTCCCGGAGATAGTCACACAAGCACGCTGCTGATGATATCGAGCGCCTGCTCAATGTCGCCGGCGTCAATGCCGTAGTGGGTGACGGCACGGATGCGCCCGCCTCCCATGTCGCCTACGAGTACGCCGCGCGCACGTAGCCGGTGAACGAACGTGTCGGCATCCATGCCATTCCGCAGTTCAAAGATGACAATATCAGTCTGCACCCGCTCCGGATCGATGGCGATCTGCGGCAGACCGGCCAGCCCTTCGGCGAGCATGCGCGCGTTGGCATGATCTTCGGCAAGGCGGTCGATCATGGTTTCGAGGGCCACGATTCCGGCGGCGGCAATGACGCCGGCCTGGCGCATCCCGCCCCCCAGCATCTTGCGCGCGCGACGGGCGCGTTTGATGAAGTCGGCATCACCGCATAACAATGAACCGACCGGCGCCGAGAGGCCCTTGGATAAGCAGAACTGAACGCTATCAACGTGACGCGTGATCTCCCGCGCGTCAATGCCGAGCGCCACGGCGGCATTAAACAGCCGCGCGCCGTCGAGATGTATCGCCAGGCCACGCTCGCGAGCCAGGCGCGCCACGTCGGCCATGTAGGCCGGCGGGAGGACCGTACCGCCGCAGCTGTTATGCGTATTCTCAAGGCAGATCAGCCGTGTCTGCGCCGAGTGGGGATCGTCGAGCCAGCGCACCGCCGCGCGCAGGTGGTCGAGTGCAAGCGTTCCATCGGGTTGGTTGGGGAGGACGTGGTACACGATACCGCCAAGCGCCGATGCACCCCCGCCTTCGTAATTGTAAATGTGCGATCCGTCGCCGACAATTGCCTCATCGCCACGGCCGCAATGCGCCAGCAGCGCACAGAGGTTGCCCATCGTCCCGCTGGGTGTCAGCATGGCAGCCTGCTTGCCGACGCGTTCGGCGGCCAGCGCCTCCAACCGGTTGACGGTCGGATCTTCGCCATAGACGTCGTCGCCGAGTTCGGCGCGCGCCATTGCCGAGCGCATTGCGGATGTGGGCAGCGTGACCGTATCGCTACGGAGATCGATCGTTTTCTGTGGCATGGTACGTGCTCCATTCGGCAGGATGTATGTCGCGCGTATAATAACACTGGCGGTAGATCTTGCCTGCGGCAGCATGATACTGACGATCGGGGCTGTTGCACGAGACATCCGGATGTCATCCGTCTCTTCCTCACATGCCGGGAAGGGGCGATCGACGGCGATGGGTCGCGGCGGCTGTGCCACCGCAACCCATCGCTCCTTCTGTCACGAACATATCGTCCTCCAGAATAGAAGCAACTCTGCTATATCGAAGAAACAGGGAACACGAGCTATGACTGCAACGATCCTCGATGGCCGTGCACTGGCAAAAACCCTGCGCGAGGAGTTGCGCGCCGATGTGCAGACGTTTACTCGCGCGATGGGTTTTTCTCCCACGCTTGCCGTCGTGCAGGTTGCGGGTGATCCGGCATCCGAGCGCTATGCGCGCACGATCCGCAGAGGATGTGACGATGTTGGCATCGCCTTCCAGGATCAGACGCTGCCCGCCGCCACCTCCCAGGCAGGGCTGGAAAAAACGCTGCGCTCCCTCAGCGCCGACCCGGCAGTGAGCGGGGTCCTCCTGCACATGCCGTTGCCGGCCGGTCTCGATGCCGCAGGAGCGATTGCCCAGATCGATCCGCGCAAGGATGTCGACGGCATTCATCCCTACAATGCGGGATTACTGGCGATCGGGCAGCCGGGCATGGTGCCGAACACTCCTGCGGGTGGGCTGGAATTGCTGTTGCGCAATGGTGTGCAGCTCAAGGGGCGCCGCGCCACGGTTGTCGGGCGCAGCGTTGTCGTCGGCAAACCGATGGCCTTCCTGCTGCTACAAGAGCATGCAACGGTTACCATTGCCCACTCGCGCACCACCGACCTGGCCGCCGTTGTGCGCGAAGCCGACATTGTGGTGGCTGCCACCGGCAAGCCGGGGCTGATCACCGGCGCCATGGTGAAACCTGGCGCCGTCGTCGTTGATTTCGGCATCAACGTGCTGGACGATGGCCGTGTGGTTGGCGATGTCGATTTCGCCAGCGTGGTGGAGGTTGCCGCGGCGATCACGCCGGTGCCAGGCGGTACCGGGCCGGTGACCAATATAATGCTGTTGCGCAACGTCCTCCGCGCGGCGCATACCTGGGCACGGCAGGCTGACTCATCGCCGAGAGATGCGACCCGTGTGCTATAATGGAAATGCCATAGTGCCTGAAACTGATGGCGCGAAGATGCCGGGTTGTGTAATGGCAGCACGGCGGACTTTGGATCCGTCTGTCCAGGTTCGAATCCTGGCCCGGCAGCCACCATAGCAACGTGCAAACATCTTGCGCCTCGATGGGGCGCGCGGCGCGCAGGCACGGGGCGCATCCACGGATCACGGTTGCTGCGTGCCGCTGGAGAAGGACAAGTTGCATGGGGGATCACTGGGGAAACCCCTCCTGGTGGTCCCCTTCTTCACTGTCGTGAAACTCAGCGTCATTATTCTGGCCGCCGGTGAAGGCACGCGTATGCGTTCATCGCTGCCGAAGGTGTTGCATCCACTCTGCGGGCGCCCGCTGCTGGGCCACATTCTTGCCGCTGCCGACGCCCTGGCGCCCGTGGCGAGTGTTGTGGTGCTTGCGCGCGAGACGGTCGAACGGGTTCGTGCACAGTTTGGCGAGAAGTATCTCTATGTCGTTCAGGCCGAACGCCTTGGCACCGGTCACGCCGCGCTCCAGGCGCGCCCTGTGTTGCGCGATCGCTGCAACGAGGTGCTGGTGCTGCTTGGTGATGCGCCGCTTGTTCGACCCGAGACGCTGCAGGCGGTTGTGGCGTTGCGCCGGGCGCGCGGCGCACTGGTGACGTTGCTGAGTTTCATTGCCGATCCGCCTGCCGGTTATGGCCGGGTGGTACGCGATGCCGCCGGCCAGGTGACCGCGATCGTCGAAGAGCGGGATGCGACCGAGGAGCAGCGTGCGATCCGCGAAGTGAACAGTGGCGCGATGTGTTTCGACGCCGCCTGGATGTGGCAGGCGCTCGATCGCGTGCAGCGTAGCCCGGTCAAGGGGGAGTATTACCTGACCGATCTGATTGCGCTCGCGATTGAGGATGGCGGCGTCGGCGCGGTCGCAGCGCTGCCTGCCACAGATCCAACCGAGGCCTGGGGTGTGAACGACCGTGCACAACTGGCGCAGGTTGAGCGGGTGCTGCAAACACGTTTGCTTGATGCGTTGATGCGCAGTGGTGTGACGATTCTCGATCCCGCAGCAACCTATGTTGATGTTGGTGTGGTGGTCGGCCAGGACACGACATTACTGCCGGGAACCATGTTGCGCGGCGCAACGCGTGTTGGCGCGCAGTGTACCATCGGGCCGCACACATTGCTGGTAGATACAACCGTCGCCGACGGGGCGCGTATACGTTATACGCTCGCCGAAGGTGCTGTGATTGCAGCCAATGCGGATATCGGGCCATTCACCCATCTACAGAAGTAACCGGCTGGTCGTTTGATAGATCGTCAGGTTCATCCGGAGTTGATCAAGCCTTATGGAAGGGCGTTTACAGATCTTCAGCGGCAATGCAAACCGGCCTCTGGCACAGGAGATTGCCGCCCACCTCAATATCAACCTTGGCCGTGCGATGGTCGGCACCTTCAAAAATGGCGAAACGCGCGTGAAGGTGGAAGAGAATGTTCGCGGTTCCGATGTGTTCGTCGTGCAATCAACGTGTACGCCCGTCAACCACAATCTGATGGAGCTCCTGTTGCTGATCGACGCGTTGCGACGCGCGTCGGCGGCGCGTGTCACCGCTGTGATCCCGTACTACGGCTACGCAAAACAGGAAAAGAAAACCACCGGTCGCGAACCGATCTCGGCGAAACTGGTTGCCAACCTTATTCGCACCGCCGGCGCCGACCGTGTTCTGACCATGGATCTGCACGCCCCTGCGATTGAAGGGTTCTTCGATATTCCCGTCGATCACCTGCAAGCCGGGCCGATCCTGGCCGAACATATTCGCGACATGGGCCTCTTGCGCGTCGTCGTCGTCTCACCCGATGCAGGTGGTGTGGGGCGCGCCAATAGCTTCCGTGAGCGGATTGGCGCCGGTCTGGCGATAATCGCCAAGCAGCGCCCGCAACCCGATGTGGCCGAAATGCTGGATATGGTCGGTGATGTTGAAGGCAAGACGGCAGTGATCGTTGACGACATGATCTCCACCGGAGGAACGCTGGCCGAGGCTGCGCGCGCATTGCGCGAACGCGGCGCTGTGGCAGTCTATGCCTGCGCAACCCACGGGATTTTCGCCGGCGAGGCGACGGAAATTATCGCGCGGTCGGTGCTGGTCGAGACGATCGTGACCAATACGATCCCGTTGCCTGAGCGATGTCGCGAAGCGCGCATTCGCGCAATCAGTGTTGCGCCGTTATTTGCTGAAGCAATCATACGTATTCACAAGGACCTGTCATTGAGCGCGCTGTTTTCGTGAGTCGTGCCTGGCGATGGCCATGTACGGCTGAGGCCGCCAGCGCAATCGCGTGGTTGAGGAACAAGTACCCTTGGATGTTGAGACTGGCCTGGTCATCGCAGGTATTGTGCTTTGCGTGCTTCTGCTGGCATTCACGTCAGCAGTGGATGCGGCGATGACCGCCATTGGTCGCCATCGCCTGGGCCTGTTGCACGAGATTGATGCGCGCCGGGCGCAGCTTATCGATCGCCTGCTGACCGAACCCTATCAATTCAAGGCGACGATCCTGTTGCTGAATAGCATGGCGACCATTGTCGCGACGGCGCTTGTGTTGCGCCTGGTTGGCACGCAACTGCTCTGGCAGCGGATCGCTGCGCTGGGCGGGCTCCTGCTCCTCATTCTGATCTTTGCCGAGGCGCTGCCGAAGGCGCTGGCCATCACCCATCCTACCGCTGCGGCGCGTGTGCTTGCCGGCCCTATGGCGCTTGGCGCCCAGTTGATCTCGCCACTGGTGTGGCTGGTTGGCCTGCTGACGCGCCCGCTCATCCGCCTCGTCAGTGGCCGCGCCGCGCCGCCAACTCCGCTGGTGACGGAAGAAGAATTGCGCCTGCTGGTGAACGTAGGTGAAGAGGAAGGCCTCATCGAGCCTGATGAACGCGAGATGATCGAAGGGATTTTCTCGTTTGGCGACACGACCGTGCGTGAAGTGATGATCCCGCGTGTGGATATTGTTGCGCTGGAAGAAACTGCTACGGTGGACGAGGCCCTGAACATTGTGATCGCCAGAGGGCACTCGCGTATTCCGGTCTATCGCGAGACGATCGATCATGTGGTCGGCATGTTGTATGCCAAGGATCTATTGCTCTGGTTGCGCTCCGAACGGCGCGATGCGCAGCTTGGCCCCCTCCTGCGTACTGCCTACTTTGTACCGGATACCATGAAGGTTGATGTCCTGCTGAAGGATCTCCAGGCCCGCAAGGTGCATCTTGCGATTGTTGTGGATGAGTATGGCGGTACCGCCGGTCTGGTGACCATCGAAGATGTGATTGAGGAGATTGTTGGCGAGATCCAGGATGAATACGATGTGGACGAGCCGCCAATCAAGGAGCTGGGCGCCGGCGAACTCGAGATTGATGCGCGGGTACCGATTGACGATATTAATGATCTGACCGGGTTGCGCCTGGCATCGGAAGAGTCGGATCGTATCGGCGGTGTGGTGTTCGAGCACCTCGGTCGGGTGCCGAAAGTTGGCGACGAGGTCTACCCGGCGGAAGGTGTGACGATTACGGTACTCTCTGTTGATGGCCTGCGACCTCGCCGGTTGCGCCTGAGTTATCGCCCAGCGCAGGAAGTCGAAATGAATAGTGCGCGCGGTGAGGAAATCGGTGATGAATGATATCGCGCCTGCGCTGGTTGAGTTGCTGGAGGTGGCACGCATGGTGCGCGAACGTGCGTACTGCCCATACTCGCATTTCGCGGTTGGCGCGGCTGTGCGCACTGTGTCCGGCATGATCTTCCCTGGCTGCAATATCGAGAATGCCGCCTACCCGGTCACGATCTGTGCTGAGCGCACGGCGTTGTACGGCGCGTATGCGGCGGGTGAGCGCGACATCATCGGGCTGGCAGTGATCGCCGATACCCCCGGGCCGGTCAGTCCATGCGGTAGTTGCCGCCAGGTGATCTTCGAACTGGCGCCGCGCGCAATCGTGGTACTCGCCAATCTGCACGGCATGCTGCGCGTGACGTTTGCGCACGAGTTGCTGCCCGACGGCTTCGATCCTGCCAGCCTGCCACAGGTCAACAGGTGATGGCGCTACCGGTACAGCATCCTGCATGCGCGCAAGGAGCTCTGGTCTGCGAATCGCGGAAACAGGCTCCCCGGAAGCTGGCGCAGGATAACGATGGCGGTCGCGCACCACCATGAGAGGCGCCCGGCAACGTGCGAACTTCCGGGAAGCTGGACCGGTGACGTTCCAGGCGATCTGTTGGGGCATGAACCCGTGTCGGCCGCGTCCAGACGCGCCGTGCCCGACCCGCAATCACACCGGTGTATGGTTGCAGAGCGTTCGAGACGCCCGGCAACCAGTTACTGCAGACCGGTGACCAGGCCGGCGTACTTCTCGGCCAGCACCCGCGCCTGCTCATCGCTGCTTCCCTCAGCGATCACGTGGAAGAATGGCCCGTCCGGATCCGGGAGGATCAGCACCCATTCATCGCCCAGGTCAATTTTCACGCCGTCGACCTGGTCAAGCTTGCGATCCTGGTACTGCTGGTTCAGGATACGCATCACCTTACCTTTGAACTCCCAGCGACAGGGGACGCGCGCCTGGCTCATTGAGTAACGCGGTAGATCGCGGATGATCTCGGAAAGGCGGGCATTGCGCAGCGCCAGCAACTCGATGAGCTTTACGGTTGCGAACAACCCATCGGAAATCGGGTAATAGGCGGGAAAGATCAAGTTGCCGGTGCCGTCGCCAAGCAGCAACATGTCGCGATTTGCGGCTGCTGTACGCATGAGCGCGCCGAGCGTCGTGCGCGTTCGCACGATGTGCCCGCTATAGCGTGCGGCAATTTCCTCGAATGCGCGCGGCGCGGTGACCGGGACGGCAACCGTGCCGCCGCCGTTTACTGCCATAACCAGCGCCGTTACTGCGGCCAGCGCCTGCACACCCGGCAGGCGCCGACCAGTATCATCGACCAGGAACACCTTTTCGCCGCTCGCATCGAGCCGTACACCGAAGGATGCATCAAGGACCGGTACGATCCGCGCCAGCCGCTCCATGCCCTCTTCGAACTGCTGTGGTGTCTGAAATAGTAACTGGGCGTCGAGATTGGCATTCAGTTCGACCGTATCGATCCCAAGCCAGCGGAGAATAGGTGGCAGAATGGTGGAGGCATTGGTATTGGCGTAATCAACCACCAGGTGGAAATTGCGCGCAATGGCCGCAAGCGCATCAGTGCGCAGCGCGCGGAAGAATGCGTCGGTGTAGGTTTTGCTGATATGCTCGACTTCGTTGATACGCCCGATTTCATCAAGATAGACGCGCCGGTAATCCTCACGGAAGAAGATGCCTTCGATTTTGCGTTCGGTCGCTGTATCAATATCGAGGCCGTCAGCATCGAAGAACTTGATGTCAACCACGCGACTGTCGAGCGGCGACAGGCGTACATGGATGCCTCCCGCTGCATCACTGGCGTGGGTGATGACTCGCGCAACGGGGAGCGGTACATCGTGAAGCTCAGCAACATTGACGCCAGCCGAGGGCAGGCCTGCCACCAGGCCACGCTTGATCATCCGCGGCGTGTAGTGTGTATCGCGGCTGGTGGTGACACTTGCGCCGCGTGGCAATGTTGCGCCGAAGGCGGCGCCAAGCTTGGCGCCGAACTCAGGCGTGAGATCGATATTGACCAGTCCTGAGATTCCCGAGCGCCCGAACAGGACGCGCCGCCCCTGCGATCCCCAGATGATGCTGGAACTGATCGTGGCGCCTTCATCAACCTCTTTGCTGGGCCAGATTTTGACGTTGGCGCCGATGACCGCGCCGGCATTAATGATCGTCTGATCGCCGACGACGGTTCCCTCGAACAGTACCACCCGGCTCTTGATATTGCACTGGCGCAGCACAATCGCGCCACGCAATTCGGCGCGCTCGCCGATATACGAGTTGCGCCAGATAATCGAGCGATCGACCGTGGCGCGTGTATCAACGATCGTATAATCCCGAATGGCAGTCGGGCCATGGATGATCGCGCCGCCTTTCACCTTGACGCCGTGGCCGAGGAACACCGGCCCGTGGAACTGTGCGTCAGGAGCGATTTCGACATCACCTTCCACCCATACATCGTCAAAGATCCGTTCGCCGACGCGCGGCAGGTTGACCTTGCCCTGCATATAATCGCGGCTGGCGCGCATGTATTCCTCGATGGTGCCGATATCGGTCCAGTAGCCGTCGGCAACATATCCCAGCGGCGCGTTGCCATCGCGTAACATGCGCGGAAAGACATCTTTTGACCAGTCGGTAAAGGCGCCTTTTTCGATGTACCGGAAAATCTCTGGCGTGAGGGCATAGATGCCGGTATTGACCGTGTCGGAGAATACCTCGCCCCAGCTTGGTTTTTCCAGGAACTGGCGCACATACCCGCGTTCATCAGCGACGACGACGCCATAGTCAAGCGGGTTGGGGACACGGGTCAGGGTGATGGTGGCCGTTGCGGCACGGCTGGTATGAAATTCGACGATCTTGCCAAGGTCGAGATCAGTCAGCGCATCGCCAGAAATAACGAGAAACGGCTCGCGCAGCAGACGTTCGGCATTTTTGACACTGCCGGCGGTTCCAAGCGGCTGTTCTTCGAGCGAATACTCGATATGCACGCCAGACGCTGAGCCATCACCGAAGTGATCCTGTATGACATTTGCGAGGTACTGGACCGTAACGACGATATCCGTAATGCCGTGTCGTTTCAGGAGTTCGATAATATGGGCCATGGCGTGGCGATCGACGATCGGTACCATTGGTTTCGGACGATTGATCGTCAGGGGTCGGAGGCGTGAACCTTCGCCGCCAGCCATCACCACAGCCTTCATGCGTTACCTCGCCCGCGATGTATCGGTGTTGCACATGCCTTCAGTATAGCATGTATGGTGTCGTGGCGGCAAAGATACGGGCAACGTCGCCGTAGAAGCGCAGGCAACAACAGACAGCGGGCTGGAATGGCCCGCTGCCTGTTGTTCAATGAAGTCGTAACTACTGGCTCTTGCGTAGTTCATCAACGCGCGCGGCCAGTTGCGCAATCTTCTGGCTCAGATCGTCAATGTCGCGCTTTGACGGGATATTCAACCGGTTGAGGAATTCCTCCATACCATGTTCCACACGGTCGCCGACCTTCTCAATCTGCGGTCGGTTGGCGTTCAGCCGATCCTGCATCTCGTGCAGCAGCTTCTCGGCATCCTTCTGGGCCAGTTCGCCTCGCTCAACGAGCTTCTTTACAAACGCCTCAACCTCGTCGAACGTCATAGCGACGGCGCCAAAGCTGGCCAGCAGCAACCGGCGCATTCCATCAATGACCCACTTGTTGGCGCCAGCAGCGCTCTCTTCAACTTCGGTGACTTTGACCTCAACTTCTTCGGTCATGGGGTGCCTCCTGATGTCTTCTGTGTGCGGATAAAGCCCGCCCGCACAACCTTCATAACGCATTGCGTTATGAGTTCAGTATATCACTCTGCCTGGGGAGAGTCAAGCAGACGTTGCAATGGCGCAGGGCTAAGTGCCTATCCGAAAACCCATGGGCATGCTGTCATTGCGCGGAGCGCCAGCGACAGCGTGCAGCGAGCGAAGCGTGACTGAAGCAATCGAGCGGCGCGAGCGGAGATTGCTTCGCTCGCGCTCGTAATGACATGGACCATCTGGTTTTCGGATAGGCTCTGAGGCAAAGATACTGCACTGAGCCAGGTTGATGCCGCGTCGCAGGCTTCCCGGAAGCTGTTCATTCCGTCGCATGGTTCGTGACACCTGCGGCCTGGCGGGCGCGACGCTTGCTCGTCCCGACGCAATGCAAACATGGTCGGGATATGCCAGTATTGCCGGATGCGGCAAACGTGGTATGCTGGAGCCTCTGCCGCGTGCCACCGTTCCGGCGCTCGAGCAACGTGTAACAACCGTGCGTCCCGGTAGGGCGCGCGACGAGCAGGAACGGCGACGCGCCCGCGGATCACGGTTTCTGCTCGCCGCTGTAGCTGTAGGCAGCGGCGTCATTATGCTCTGCTATCTGTCTGTTCCAGAGGGAGAAACACGTATCCATGCACCCCCATCCTCGTACCGGCTACGCCCTCAGCGTCCTGGCAGCGATCGTCTGGGCAGCCACCGCGCCCGGCCTGGCCTATCTCATTACCACGTACCGGATCCCTGGATTGACACTTGCGCTCTGGCGTGATGTCTTCATTGCCGGCGCATGTATTGCTGGAGTACTGCTGGTGCGCCCCGCGATGCTGCGAATCGGGCGGCGTGAGATTGGCAATCTTGCGCTGACTGGCATCGTGTCCATTGGCGTCTACCACGCGTTGTGGCTCTGGTCGGTGACCTTGAATGGTGCAGCAGTAGCGGTCGTACTTATCTATACCTATCCGACGTTTGTCACGATTGGCGCCTGGCTGCTGTTCCGCGAGCCAATCGGCAAGCCGCATATGGTGGCACTGGCGCTGGCGCTGGCCGGGTGCGCGCTGGTGGTGCGCGCGTATGATCCGGCAGTCTTGCGGATTAGCTGGCCTGGGGCGGCGATTGGCCTGCTGACGGCGCTGACCCATACGGTGTATGTGCTGGTTGGCCAGCGCAACGCGCTTTCGATCAGCCCATGGGCAACGCTGACCTACACCATGACCTTCGGCTCGCTGACATTGCTGGTGCTTGTTGTTGGCGCCGACATGCTGGCGCCTGCGCAGCGTTCGTACCTGTGGGCAGTCGATGAACCACTCGCCTGGCTGATCCTTGCCGCGATCGCAATCGGGCCGACTCTCAGCGGATACGCCCTTTTTACGCTGGCGCTACGTCACATCCCCGGCCGGGTTGCTGGCCTGATTTCGGTGATCGAAGCGCCAGTTGCCACCATGATTGCCGTCGCACTCCTTGGTGAACGCCTCGAATCGCTGCAAGTTCTCGGCATGGCAATGATCCTGTCGGCTATTGCGTTGCCACGCCTGGTCGTATCGAAGCGCCAGGTCGCTCCAGTCGCAGCGATTGGCGACTGAGGATCGCCGGTGGCAGTGCCGGGTGGTTCCAGGGAGTCTGATTAATCGAGAAGTTCGGTCCTGGCGGATGGCGAATCGCTCCACGCGCAGACACGATTGCGCCCGCTGTGCTTGGCGACATACATTGCTCGATCGGCGCGATCGAGCAGCGTGTCGAACGTCGTCTCGTCACCCGGAACATAGACAGCCACGCCGACGCTGACCGTCAGCGGCAACGCGCCACGATCGGTCGGAAAGGGAGTTCCGGCGACGGCGGCGCGCAGACGTTCGGCAACGTTTATGGCCGAATCGATACCGGTTTCGGGCAACACGACGGCAAACTCCTCACCCCCGTAGCGACCGACGACATCGATCGTTCGCAGGAGGCTGCAACAGCGCTCTGCCAGGCCACGCAGCATCTGGTCGCCGGTTGCGTGCCCATAGGTGTCGTTCACGACCTTGAAATCATCGGCGTCAACCATCAAGATTGCCAGTGGTCGTGATGTGCGGTTGCTGCGTTGAAATTCGCGGGCGGCGTGTTCGAAAAAGGAACGCCGGCTCCAGATGCCTGTCAGTTCATCAATGGTTGCCAGGCGACGCGCATCAGCAAAGAGGCGGGCATTCTCGATCGCGATGGCGGCGGTGGCAGCCAGCAATTCGATGGCACTGCGGTCGGCGTCGGTGTAGGCGTGGAGGGCGCGGGCGCGCACCAGGATTGCGCCGACGACGCGCCCGCCGCGCCGCATCAACGCTACCAGCGCACTGCCGGCGCATGGTTCGCCTTCGCAGCGCAGCGATTCGCCGCTGGCGATGGCGCGATTCACCAGGGCATCGCACATGTCGTCGTGCGCTCGACCCAGGCGGTACACCACCATGGGCGGGCCATACTCGCCAGATTGAAGTGCGACGAGAAACCCGTCACACACGACGAGCGATGCGGTTGCGCGGTGAAGCTCTTCGTAGATCTGCCCCAGTTCGAGCAGAGCGCCGAGACGCTGGCTTGCGTGATACAGGTGGGTGCGCACCGTCGCCTCCCGACGCGCAGTCTCGAAGAGACGTGCATTCTCAATCGCGATCGCCGCAGTTGTCGCCAGTTGATCGAGTAACTCCAGATCGGCGCCTGAATAGACGTGCGGCACACGCACATGGGCCGACATGACCCCCACAGTATGGCCGCCACGGCGCATTGCGATCAGTAAACGGGTGTGTTGCGCACCGCCGGTCAGACACACTGATTGACCCGTTGCGAGCACCTGGGTGATCAGGTCGTCGGTGGCGGGCGTGGCAAAGGCAGGATCGTCGGTCGAGCGGTACACCAGGGTCGGCAGGCCGCTGGCATTGTCGATCAGCGTCAGGGTGAATGCGTCGCACCGCACCAGTTGAGCGACGGCATGGTGGATCAACTGGTAGAGTTGTGGCAGGTCGAGTGATGCACCGATCTGCTGGCTGGCTGTGAAGAGCACAACACGCCGCTCTGCCTCGCGCACTGCCGCCTGATAGCGCCGGGCGCGTTCGATCGCCATACCGACCTGCCTCCCGACGATCGCCAGCAGGTCGAGATCGTGTGGGGTGAAGTTGTCGTCGCGGCCGATGCGGTAGAGCGCGAGCACGCCAACCGGGCGCTCTTCGGCGACAATCGGCACGCCGATAACGGCCCGGACATCCTGATTGACCAGTTCAACAAGTGCGCCGTCGAGCCACTGATAGTCGTTCAGCAGCGCTGGCAAACTGCTGTCAATGATCCGCCAGGCGAGTCCGGTGCCGCGCAGAATGCTCAAACCCTGCAGTACCTCCGGAATGCCGTGCGTATAATGGAACTCGAGTCGCGTGCCATCGTCACTCAACAAAGGCAGCGCTCCAGCATCCGCTTCGACCAGTTCGACTGCCATGCAGACAATGTCGGTCAGAACGTCGCCGATGTCCTGCGCGCTGCTGAGCAGCTGGGTAAGTGTATTGAGCCGCCGCTCGCGCAGGAGCGTCCGCGCGAGTGCCTCGTCGGAGGACTCATTGTTGGGTCTCAGTGCGCTGTCGCTTGATGCTGCGCTACCGGCATCAGCGTGCCGTGCGGCATCGGCGCTGCTCTGTGTGATCTCCAGATGGCGAACACCGACCATGATCAAGTTCCTCATAGGAAGGATCGTGCATGCGTTGAACAACAGGTATCACGGCTTTCGCCGGGATCGCCGGAAGGCTCGACTTCCAGCGTCCAGGCGTGCGTGACTGGTCCAGCAGCCGTTCCTTCGATACGGAGCGATCGCGTGCGTTCTGATTATACCCTCATATATGTTGTAATGATCGATTGTGATGATGCATGGTACTATGCATATAGTGGAACGTACAGGTGATCATGTAAAGCCAGGATGACGGCTTGATGACAGGAGCAGGCCGGCCGGCCGTGCTGGCCGAGGCAGATCGTCGGCGCGGATTGATCGTCATGCTCGTCGACACATTCTTGATGTGGGGCGGGTTTTTCATGGTCATCCCGCTGATTTCGATCCACTATGTTGATGGCCTGGGTTGGGCCGCCGGCGCGATCGGGCTGGTGCTGGCGGTGCGCCAGCTCACGCAGCAAGGACTGACCGTGATTGGCGGCGCCCTGGCGGATCGGCTGGGCGCGAGAGGGTTGATTGCCGCCGGTATGCTGATCCGGGCGTTGAGTTTCGGCGGCATGGCGGTCGCAACCACCTACCCGCTCTTGATGCTCAGCGCTCTCCTTGCGGCGCTGGGTGGCGCGTTGTTCGACTCGCCGTCATCGGCCACGATTGCTGCTCTGACCCGGCGCGAGGATCGTAGTCGCTATTTTGCGCTACTCGGTGTGGTGCGCGGGCTGGGTATGTCGCTCGGGCCACTGGCTGGCGCCGCATTGCTGCGACTTGATTTCGCCCTGGTTGCCCTTGCTGCGTCAGCCTGCTTTCTGCTGGCATTCGGCGTAACGCTGCTGTTCCTGCCGCCGGTGCGCGTGGCGACCGAACGCGGCGACTTGATGTCCGGCACGGTGCTTGCGCTGCGTGACCGCCGGTTTATGACATTCAACATCTTGCTCATGGGATACTGGTTCATGTGGGTGCAGTTGACCATCTCGTTGCCGCTCGAGGCGCGGGCGCTTGCCGGTACCGCCGATGCGGTCAGCTGGTTGTACACCCTGAATGCGGTCATGAGTATCGTTTTGCAGTACCCGGTGATGCAACTGGCGGAACGCTGGCTCCGTCCGATGCCGATCCTGATGCTTGGCATGGCCGTGATGGCGCTGGGGCTTGGCGGCGTGGCGCTCGCAGGCAATATTGTCGCACTCCTGACGTGCGTGGCACTGTTCTCGCTCGGAGCGCTGCTGGCGGCTCCGAGCCAGCAGACGGTTGCCGCCGACCTGGCGAACCCGGCGGCGCTGGGTTCGTATTTTGGGGTCAGTGCCCTTGCCCTGGCGCTTGGGGGTGGCATCGGCAATTATGCCGGCGGGGTGTTGTACGGTTTTGCCCGTGATGCCGGCGTTCCGGCGCTCCCGTGGTTCATTTGCCTGATTGTCGGTATCAGCTCCGTGTCGGGGCTGGCGCTCCTCGATCGGCGCCTTACGCGGCGCATGGCACATGCCGTTGATACGGCTGCATCATCGTAACGCCACGGTCGCTATGCGGGATCGTATCGGGTGTCTGGCCGCATACTTGCGCCTGTCGCTTCAATAAGAAGGGAAGATCGTTCATGGGTGCACGGCTGGTCTTGCTGGGAATGATTACGTTGCTGCTGAATGCATGCTCATGGTCGTTCGGTCCGCAACCGAATCCCACGCCGACGTTCGCGCCGGGAGCCGAAGCGTTGATTGGCGTACCGACGCCGACGCCCGGTGTCACCTCAAGTATCGCTCCGAGCGCGACGGCGCTCGTGGCGTCAACCCCTGAGCCGGCGCCGGCTGCTCCACGCTATGTGACGGCTGATTGCGAGTTTGCGCCGCCAGACGGCGTCACGGTGGAGTGCGGCTGGTTGAGCGTCCCGGAGGACCGCGCGCGCCCCGATGGGCCGGGTGTGCGGTTACACGTCGCGGTGTTTCGCAGTACGCGGGCCAACCCGCCAGACGATCCGATTGTTTATCTTGAAGGCGGGCCAGGCGTTGATGCGCTCGAACGCCTGCCCCTGGTCTTCAATGTCTGGTTCCGCCCATTCCTGGCCAATCGCGACTTTATCATCTTTGACCAGCGTGGTACCGGCTACTCGACGCCGTCGCTCGCCTGCCCGGAGATGACGCGGCTGAGTTTCGACCTGTTGCCGAAAGATATACGGGCTGACGAGAGTGCCCGGCTCTGGGAAGCGGCGGCGCTCGAATGCCGCACGCGCCTGGCTGCCGAGGGGATTAACCTGTCGGCCTACAATACGCTGGCCAACGCCGCCGATCTGGAGGACCTGCGTCTGGCGCTGGGGTATGAGCGGTGGAACCTGATCGGCAGTTCGTATGGTACGCGCCTGGCGCTGACGGCGATGCGCGAGTATCCGCAGGGTATTCGCAGTGTGGTTCTCGACTCGGTTCGCCCGCTGCAGGTCAATGAGTCACAGACGCCGGCAGACGCTGAGCGCGCATTCCAGAAGTTGTTCCAGGGGTGCGCCGCTGACCCGGCATGCACGACGGCATACCCTGATCTGGAGCGAACCTTCTATGACCTGGTCGCGAAGTTGAACACCGACCCGGTCACGCTTCCGGGGATTGATCCGTTCACGGGGCGCGGCTACCAGGTGCTCATCAATGGCGACAGCCTGATCAGCACCCTGTTCCAGGCGTTGTACTCGACTGACATCATTCCTTCGCTACCGCGCATGGTTGCTGACTCGGCGCAGAAAGGGGAGTTCGGCCCGTGGGTGCGCCTGATTATGAATAATGTTGCACAGAGTGATTATTTCAGCTATGGGGTCATGTATTCGGCGCGCTGTTATGACGAAATCGCCTTCGAAACGCGCGATCAACTTTCGCAGGCCGATGAGGCCTTCCCGCAGCAACAGGATGTGTTCGACATGACCTCATTCTGGAACATTTGCGCGGCCTGGGGCGCCGGTAAGGCGCCGGCAATCGAGAACCAGCCCGTGCAGAGTGATATTCCTGCGATTCTCCTGGCCGGGGCATATGATCCTGCGACGCCGCCGGATGATGGGCGAGCCGCGGCGGCCACACTTCGCCGCAGCTTCTTTTTCGAGTTCCCCGGTGCCGGCCACGGTGTCACACTCGATGGCGGCTGTCCGCTGAGCATGACGCTGGCATTTCTCGACGATCCGCTGCGCAAGCCTGACGATGCGTGCATGGCGCAACTCGGCGGCCCGCCGTTCGAGGTTGCGGGCGCGCCGGTACGACTGGTTCCCTACCGTGATGCCGACCTCGGCCTTGCAGGCGTGACCCCGCAAGGATGGACGGGTGTCGGTCAGGGGATATATGCGCGTCCAGCGGGCGACGCGGCGATCATTCAGTGGCGGCTGCCATTGCCCGCATCTCAAGTGCTGACAGGGCTGGGGCGGCAGTTCAACCTGGATCGTGCGCCTGAAGCAGCGGGTGAATATACAGGCGAGCGCGCCGTCTGGCAGCTCTATACGACGACCATTCGCGGCCAGCCAACCGACATTGCCCTGGCTGAGAGCGATGGTGGTACGTTTGTTGTGATCCTGATCAGTGATCCGGAGAAGCGCGACGAACTCTACGACCAGGTCTTTCTGCCGGTGCTCGATGCGTTACGGGCCATCTAGATCCGGTACCTTTCAAATAGGTCCTTCGCCCCCACCCCGGCCCTCCCCTGGCGGGGGAGGGAGTCTGGGGCTTCCCGCCCAGCGGGGGAGGGCTGGGGAGTCTGGGGCTTCCCTCCAGCGGGGGGAGGTTGGGAGGGGGGCTGTGCGGTGCGTCGAGCCTTATGTGCAAGGTATTGCATCTCGATCCAGGTTGCTGACGCTCCTCGTAATGACACGAGGCATAGCGTTTTTCGGATAGGCATGAAGCCGCCGGAGTCTGACGCGTCCAGGCCTGATGTATGGCATCGTTGCAGCCTGGCGCGAGCCACATCGGGACGTATGTGCGCGGTAGTAGCTCGTCCTGGGCGATGCTGTGCCACGGCATTGCTGCGTCCCGGCGTCGCATGTTCCATTTGCTGTGGTTGCACCAGCCTTGCCGGTGCAACCGGCAGCCCCGACCATGCTATTCGTAACGCAGGGCCTCGATCGGCAGAAGCAGCGCCGCGCGTCGCGCCGGGTAGTACCCAAAGCCAATGCCAATGATACAGGCGAACGCCAGCGCCAGACCGACGGCAACCCACGAAATAGCGACCCCCAGGCCGGCCGCGGCTCCAACCAGCGCCACCAGCGCAATCGCGCTCGTCACCCCGATCAGGCTGCCCACGACACTGATTGCCACAGCTTCGAGCACAAACTGGCTCAACACATCGCCGTCGGTCGCGCCGAGCGCCTTGCGCACACCGATCTCGCGCGTCCGCTCGGTGACGGCCACCAGCATAATGTTCATGATCCCGATGCCACCGACGACCAGGCTGATCCCCGCCACCAGCGCAATAAAGCCGGTGATCGCGCCGTTGATGCCGGCAAGCACGCCAAGCGCCTGGGTCGGCAGGTTGAGGCGGAAGTCGTCAATCACGCCATCGGGCACGTTTCGTGTTGCGCGCAGTGTGGAGGTTACCAGTCGTTCGCCACGTTCCACCATACGCTCACTCTGCAAATTGAGCAGAATACTGCTCATCTGCAGGCCGCGACCGGGCAAATCCTGGTTGCCGGCAATGCGGAGCCGCGCAGTGCTCACCGGCACCAGGATCCGCTGGTCAGACGAGAATGGTCCGCCCAGCTGGCGCAAGATACCCACCACCTGCAGCGGTTTTCCATTGACCTCGATCGTCCGCCCGATGGCGCCGGCGACGTTATCCTTGCCGAAGAGATCCTCTGCCACCAGTGCGCCAAGCACCGCGACGCGCGCCGTCTGTTGATCGTCGGTGTCGGTCAGGAACCGGCCATACATGACCGGTACCGTCTGGACGAGCTGGTAATCCTTCGTGGTACCGACAACGGTGGATGTGACGGATGAGTTGCCGGCGCGCGCCTGGACGCGGAGCGACACTTCCGGCACGATCGTGCGGAACACATCCGGGTGGCGCGCCACCAGTTGCTCCAGCGCCTGGTAGTCGCGAATGGAGAGCAGGCCATAGCCGGGCACATCCCGCGCACCGCGCGCCTGAGGGTCGCCGGGCAGCACAGCGATCCGGCGCGTCCCCAGGTCAACGAAGCGCTCGAACACCTGGCTCTGCAACGCATTACCAAGCGAGAGCACCGCCACCAGCGTTGCCGAGCCGATAATAATACCCAGCATGGTGAGCAACGAGCGGAACTTGTTTGCTCGCAAACTATCCAGGGCCATCAGCCCAAGTTCTTTGAACACGACGCTTATCCTTGCTGCTCGACCTGCACCGGCACCGGCACAGGGTCACGGCCCGGCAACTCCAGTTCTTTGGTTGCCACGCCAACGTGATAGTACTCTTGCAGAATGTTCTCGGTGACGCGCCCGTCACGCAGGCCGACGACCCGATCCATCTGTTTGCCGATCTCAGGGTCGTGAGTGACGACCACGATGGTAATGCCTTGCTCACGGTTCAACTGGCGGAACAGCCCCATAATCTCGGCGCCGGTGCGCGTGTCGAGTGCGCCGGTCGGCTCATCGGCCAGGACCATCGCCGGGTTGCCGACCAGGGCGCGGGCGATGGCGACACGCTGCTTCTGCCCGCCCGACAGTTCATTGGGCCGGTTGTGGAGCCTGGCCCCCAGACCGACGGCTTCGAGCGCCTGGCGGGCGCGTTCTTCGCGTTCGCGTGCGCCAAGGCGCCCATACACCAGCGGGAGTTCGACGTTTTTCAGCGCGCTCAGGCGCGGCAACAGATTGAAGTTCTGGAACACGAAGCCAAGCTTCTGGTTCCGCACCCGGGCCTGCTGGCCGCGATTGAGTGCGCTTACATCCTGCCCGTCGAGCCAGTACATGCCACTGGTCGGAACATCGAGCAGGCCGAGAATGGTCATTAAGGTACTCTTGCCGCTGCCCGATGGGCCCATGATCGCAATCATCTCACCACGATGGATTTCGAGAGACACATCGTCAAGCGCACGGAACAGGTTGCCGCCCGTGACGAAATCCTTTGTTACATGTTCTATCCGAACCACAGGCTCGGTGACGTAGTCGGTTACTTCGACCGGCGTCAGGTATTCAGTATCGTGATACATGCCATACTCCTTGCTTCACGCAGCCAGGCGCTACTTCGAGGCCGGCAGCACGACTTGCTGGCCGTCGGTCAGACCGCTGACGATTTCGACCTGGTCACCGGTGCGGATACCGGTGGTCACTGGTTGGACAACAACAGTTGTACGCCCATTTTCGACGGTCACCACATCAACAACGGTCGAGCCATTCTCGTCGCGGATCGCCTGCACCGGTACGCTGAGTGCATTCTCGCGCTTCGCAGTGATAATCGTTGCGCTGGCGGTCATGCCTGAACGTAACGGGCGATCGCCAGGCATCACCTCAAGCTCGATTTCGTAGGCGGTCACGTCGCGATCAGTACTGGCCTGGGGCGCGATACGCTGCACGACGCCGGTGAGCAGCGGCGGGCCGAGCGCGTCAATCAGTACCTGAACCTCCTGGCCGGGCGTGACGCGCGCCACATCCACCTCATCCACCGTGACGGTCACATTGAAGCGGCTGATGTCAATCAGGCGCAGCACCGGCGCCTGGCCCGCCTGCTCGCCGGGCGCAACGGCAATGCTGGCAACAACGCCAGCGAAGGGCGCAACAAGGGTGGCATCATCCAGCCGGATCTGTGACAGGTCGAGTTGCGCCTGCGCCTGCGCAACGCGCGCCCGGGCACGTGCCATGTCGGTCGCGCGCGGGTCGGCCGTCAGGCGGGCCAGGTTGGCTTCGGCCGCAGCAAGGTTGGCCTGTTGCACCGTGAGGGCGCCCTGTCGCTGATCACCAAGCAGACGAGCCAGGTCGGCCTCGGCCTGAGCAAGTGCAGCGCGAGCGGCGGCCAGCGTATCGGCGTTCGGCTTGAGCAGTGTATCGAGGTTTGCCCGGGCGGTTGCGACGCGCGCCTCGGCTTCGGTCAGGCCGCTGATCTCATTTTGCCGTGCCGTTTCGTAGGCGACGCGCGCCTGGGCAAGCGCCTGCTCGGCATCGGCCATGGCGCGCTGCGCCTGAGCGAATGCATCGCGATATGAGCGTTCGCCGGCATCGGTCAGTGACAGGCCGGTGAGGGGATCCTTCCCGTCGGTCTCGACGCTCGCCAGATTGTCGCGAGCGGCAGCGAAGGCTGTCTGGGCATCACGCAGGCGATTGGCGCGTTCAAACACCTGGCGCTCGGCGTCAACCTTGGCGGTGGCAAGGGCGCTGCGCTGTCGTTCCAGCGTCGCCTGCGCCTCGGCAAGCGCCGCACGAGCGGCCGTCAGTTGATCATTGTTTGGCGAACCCTGCAGTGCGCTGAGGCGTGCGCGGGCCTCCTCGACGCGCGCGCGCGCGGCGGTAATGTCAGTGGCGGTGACGCTGCCTTCAGTTTGCACCAGTGCGCCGCGGGCGGAATCCACCTGCGCGCGCGCCTGGGCGATCTCTTCGGGCGTCGCGCCTTCCTCGAGTTGCTGCAAGTCGGCCTCAGCCTGGGCAAGGGAGGCACGCGCCGCCGCGACCTGTGCAACAAGCTCGCGGCTATCAACACGAATCAATGGCGTGCCGGCCTGCACCTGCTGGCCTTCGGCGACAAGCACTTCGGCGATGCGTCCTGGCGCAGTGAAACTCAGCGCTGACTCCTGGCGCGGTTCGATGCGGCCAGTCGCGCTGATACCGGCGACAATATCGCCGCGGGTCACGGGGACGGCCGTACCGCCCTGGAGGGCGTCGGCAGCGCCCGTCGTGAGGCGTGGGATAACGAACGTCGCGATGACGGCAACCACAAGGATTGTGGCGATAATGACCGGCAGTGCCGGTCGCGGCAGCCGGAGTCGCGGCGATGATTGCGGGAGAGTGGTCACGAGAACAGGCTCCTTACTATGATTACAGATTTCTAGTTGCAGATTGGCGATGGCTTCGCTGCTGTAACCGGTGGTCTTGACCGTCACAACCGCGTCATGATGCGCGATTGCGGGCGGCGGTTCCATGCAAAAACAGATCCACCACTGTTTCAGCTGAGAATCGATCGGTCGAGAATGAAGGTTCCGCAGCAGCGATGTCCGGCTCGCGATCGGGCACCGTCTGCCGCTGGAACCCCTCCATGAGGCCGAGGAACAGGAAGGCGAGTTCATCGGCACTGTGCCCGGCAAGTTCGCCACTATCGAGCCCCTGCTGCATCACTTCGCGGAGCGGCGTAACCATGTACCGGCCAAACGCAGCCGCCAGGCGTTGCTGGCGCTCCGGGCTGAGATGCTCGCGCGCCTGGTGGCGCATCATGCGTGTGTCGCCGTTGGGCGCCTGAAGCAGCACATGGGCGAGTGCCACGAGGCGCTGGCGCGTATCGCGCTGGCCTGCGACTGCCTGGCGCATTACTGCGTGCATTTCCGCCAGCATATGGATGGACACTACCACGAACAGCTCTTCTTTGTCAGAAAAGTGATAGTAGAGTGTCGGCTTGGTGACATCAGCCGCCTGGACGATATCATTCACCGACACGGCACTATAGCCGCGTTGCATGAACAGCCGCGTGGCCGTCGTCAGAATCCGCATCGCTGCGGGGCTATAGGCTGGTTCGCTGATGTCACTGTTCAAGATGATGGTCCAGTCTGGCACGCTGATACCGCACCGGTTGCACAGGTAACGTGCATGTTTGCAAAGATTTTGTCGTGTATACCGAACGGTCAGAAATAGTCTACCATGGTTCACGGGGCATGTCAAGGGTTTGCATGGGAGTTGCACGATATATGCAAAAACAGAGTGACGCGTTCACCGCTTCAGGTGACTCGCAATGTGCCTTTTTTGCCTTCGGCAGAGTGGTAATGTTTATTCAGGGTATGATTTTCGCCGGCTACGCCATCAACTGGTGATCGGAGGAGCCGTCACGGGCGAGCGCCGATCAGGCGCAGCAAGTCAGAGCGCGAGAGGCGCAAGCCGGCAGGCAATCTACCAGGGGGGTATTCCTGCAGGTCATCGGCTTCGAAGACCAGGTAGAGCGTTGCAATCGCCGGTTCGCGTAACATCGCGCGCAGGAGGTGCACCAGTGCGAGGCGGCGCAACCGTGGCGCATCAGGTGGTTGCGTGAGGCGGTTGCGCTGGGCAAAGGCGAGGGCGGTATCCGGGGAAGGAAATGCCAGCAACATGCGTTCGCGCGCACTGGATTCGTTGCGTTCACCGCCGCGCGTGGTCCAGAAGACATAAAAGGCGTCGCGGCCGGCACGCGCGCGCAAATCGGCCAGACCGCGGCGTAAAGCCTCAAGATCGAGGCCCTGCTCGGCCGCCAGCGTGTAGAGCGCATCATCCATTCAGATTGCCGGTGCACATGCCGCAGCAGTGAAATTGATGATATCAGTGCGTTCGATCGCAGCGGCGAAAAGCAGCAGGA
>Ga0272446_1001097_pt1 | contig 40418 bp, 37 predicted proteins | sample YNPCB0061_FD_194587 | JGI IMG/M metagenome (GOLD analysis project Ga0272446, IMG submission 194587) | Hot spring microbial mat communities from Yellowstone National Park, WY, United States - YNP-CB-006-1 | ecosystem: Environmental > Aquatic > Thermal springs > Hot (42-90C) > Sediment | place...
CTAGGACTACCATACTTCTTTACTACCACACTACAGCTACTATGAAAAGGGGGCAAGAGTGATTGTCACCGTCTTGACACCGCCACCAGGTTACCATGAGCTCAGGCGTTTTCAAAACCAACTGGCAGGCCTTGGCTATCCTAATGCCCTTGCCCTACCGCCTCTTTTGGTTTTAGAATCGGACGAATTACCCCATCCTATTCCTAAAGTGGGGCTTCGGTGGGTAAAAACCCGTAACGGAATGGGGTTAGGGTTCCAAAACGAGGCCCCCCCGTACACTGAAATGGGTGCACTTTTTCCCTCTAACTCATGGCTTCTTATGGCCTGGGATTGGACAGTCCCCACAATTCCGATCCCAGAACTCCATTTGCCATCCCGTAAGTATCGCCTGGCTCAACTCGAAATTGAAAAAATCAACTTGGGCCTTAGGTGGCGTTGGCTTTCTCAAACCCCCTATCTTCTTCCGGAAGGACTATAAAGGTAGCGAAAGTAGTCAAGATCCGTGGTCAAAGTGGTTCGAAACTTGGGCACTACCTGGCGATAACTTTCAATGGCACGCCAAAACGTGAAGAACTCAGGATCTTGACGATAGGCAGCTGCATAAATTTCTGCGGCTTGGGCGTCAGCCCTTCCTTTGATTTCCTCGGCACGGCGATAAGCTTCAGACAGAATGGAGCGCTTTTCCCTTTCCATACGCCCTAGGATTTCTCGTTTTCGTCCTTCGCCAAAAGATCGTAGCCCCTCGGCAATTTGTTTGCGTTCGGCGATCATGCGGTTGTACACTGAGGTTGTCAAGTCTTCCGAGTAACGAATTTGACGGATGACCACGTCCATAATTTCAATACCAAACTCATCCAAGGTGCGTTCTCTGACCCGATTGAGAATTTGCTGGCTCAAAACAGCCCTTCCATTTCGGACCTGGGGAAAGGTCCTCGTGGTTCCAATTAGGTCCCGAACAGCATTGAAATTGGACTCGGACTTTTCTTCTTCACTTAAGGGCGCCCCTTCCAAAAGGAGGGCCTGGCTTGATAATTCGTTGATTAAGTTAGTATCCCGAACGGCCTCGTGCAAGGGATTATTGGAAATCACCGTCCGTGTGGCTGGGTCGATGATTTCATCCAAACGGGCAAAGGCCCGGTCGAGTGTATTTACGCTTTCATAAAATTTGGCAAGGTTGCTGATACGCCAGCGAGCGGTTGTGTCGACCCAAATAAATTGATTTTCCAGGGTTGGAATTCTTTGAGCCTGACCGTCCCAACTGAGCACCTTTTTAGGAAAGATCACCACTGAATCAATAAATGGTATTTTGTAATTCAAGCCTGCATCAAGCACCGTCCGCGTGATGCGACCAAATTGGGTTACAACGGCTTGTTCGCCCTCATTCAGGACAAAGAAGGGGCCTGTTACCACCAAAAGAAAAATTAGGATGCCAAGGGTAACCACCACCGCTACGAGGGTGTTTGTTGTTTTTTGAGCGCTCATCGTTGTCCTCCGGGCTGGGTTTGCTGGGGAAGATTTAAGAGTGGCACCAAGTTTCGTAGATTACGGTCAATGAGAGTGGGGGCAGAGCTGTCATCCCCATAAATTCCTTCAATCATTTCATAATAAAGCCGATTTCGCGTGACTTCCGGATTCCGACGATACTCAGCAAGCACGGCGCTGAAACGAGCCACATCACCGCGGGCGCGGTTGACGCGTTCGGTAGCATAACCCTCAGCAATTTGGATGGCCTGATCAGCCTCACCTCTTGCCTTGGGAATTTCTCGGTTATAGACTTCTTGTCCCTCATTGATTAAGCGGTTTTTATCTTGCTCGGCAATGTTCACATCTTCAAAAGCGTCTTGAACCGCTCCTCGGGGGGGAACTACGTTACCCAGGTTCACCTGAATCACCTGGATGCCCAAACCAAGGTTTTGAAAATACGTATTCATCCGATCCTGTGCCAGGCTCATGATGTTGTTCCGTTCACTGCCAATGACCGAAAGGATGGGTCTATCCCCCACCAATAAGTTGACCACGCTTTGACTAATGTCACGAATGGTCTTTTCGCGGTCAAGCACATTGAACATCCATTTCTTAGGATCAACAATCCGGTATTGGATCACCCATTGGATGTCAACAATGTTGAGGTCACCAGTGAGCATGAGGCTTTCATTGGAAAAATCTCGGTTAGAAAGACGTGATTGAACCCCGGCAACCTCGGTGCGGTATCCAAACTCATAATTTTGCACCACTCGGGTCGGTACCAGATACACATTTTCCAAAAAGGGCAGCTTGAACCTCATTCCTGGCCCTTCGGTACGTGAGTAACGCCCAAGAAAGGTTACGACGGCTTCTTGGGTTTGGTCAACCACATAAATTGCTTGAAAAAGAAAAATGATACCCAGGATGACAACCGCAACAATAATTAAAAGACGCGGGGTCAGGGTAACTTTCACGTTAGAAAAGTAATTTGACAACGATCCCTCCTTAAATTCATCAATAATTTGAAGAAAAGTCAGTGCGCTGAGCCGATTTAAGACGCTGAACGAGTTCCAAGGTCCAAGGGTTGCGAATTCCACGGCGAAGGAGTTGATCAAGTAATACCTGCGCCTCGTTCCACTGCCGCATTTCAATATAACACTCAGCGAGCTCTTGGAAAATACGCGTATTGTTAGGATCGTTTTTTAAAATGCCTTTCAAGCTTATGATAGCCTTGTCCCATTCTTTAAGGTGTTTATGGACCAAGGCCAACCCTAAAATAGCATATTGATCATATTCAATGTTGAGGGCACGATGATAATACTCTTGCGCTTCCTCGTATCGCCCCATCTGACGCAGGGCATCTCCCACCCGTGTCATGATGACCTTATTTCTGGAGTCAAATTCAAGGATGCGCTTCCAGTATTCTAGACTTTTTTCAGGGTCATTGAGGCCACGATAACAATCCGCTAAACCAAAGAGAGCGTAAAAGTTTTGAGGTTCTACCTCAAGAACCTTCTCAAAGTAAGGAATCCCCTTTTCAAACGTTTTGAGCTTACGATGACAATTCCCCAACGAGGTGAGAATTCGAACATCTGCGTGCTGAGGGTCGTTGTTATAAACCATTTCCCAAGCCTTCATGGCCTCGTGATAATCTTTGAAGTCGTAATAGAGATGGCCCAAACCGATCAAGGCGTACGGATTGTTGGGTTCCAAATTCAAGACACGGTAGTAGTACTCCCGGGAATGAGTAAAGTCACGGATTTTACGATAGCTATCGGCAATACGCGTTAAAACAGTGACGTTTTCGGGATCTTTTTTAATAAATTCAAGCCAAATTTGTAAAGAACGCTGGAAGAGCCCCAAGGACTTATAAACATCGGCCATGCCAAAGATGGCATAGGAGTTGTTTGGATGAAGTTCCAAACATCGTTGATAATATTCTAAGGCTCTTTTGTAATCTTTTTTCTTTTTTTCAACATCACCCATTCCAACCAAGGCATAATTGTTGGTAGGATCTTTTTGAAGAATTTCTTCAAAAGCGAGTTGAGCCTCCGGAAGGACGTTTTCCTTTAAGTACTCATACGCTTTTTTTGACAAGACAGCTAACTCATCATCCCCTTGAATGGGTTGAGAGCTAAATTCCGGCTCGTGATTGTCTGTCTCATTGTCAAAAATCATGCCTCGCTCCTTAACCAAAACTTGATGACTTCAGCAATTCTTGAACAAATCAGGTTCATTTTGTCTTTGTCCTCTGCAAAATAAAACATTCTCAAGGCCTCAAGCACCTCACCTTTTTTGAGAAGGGCAACACCAACCCGACTTAAACCATCCTTGTATCCCGTGGTGAAAAATATCCTTCGCGCCTTTTCTAGGTCTCCTTGGCTAAAGTAAACGTTTCCTTGACGAATCAGAGCAGCACGCTGTTCGGACGTAAGTTCAGGTTTGGCGGGCTTGGTGAGTTTGATAAATCCCTCAGGCGGAATTCCTGGTGGTAAGACACTTTGACCCATAACATTTACCTTACAAATCTAGAATAATAGATAAATCCAAAAAGTTCAAATGCCTTTTTGTTAGATAATACCCTTGGTACTTGGTGCCTGGCCCTTTTTTTCTTGATATGCTTGCTTCAGCGCCCTTCCCAAGGCTTTGAAAAGGCTTTCCACCATGTGATGGGCATTTTCTCCGTAGCGGCAAGAGGCATGGAGGGCAATTTGGGATTTGTTGACCAAACCAAGGAGAAATTCTCGTATCAAAAACAAATCAAACTGGCCAGCCCTGGGTTGAGGGAAGGTCCCATTAAAAACAAGGGTGGGACGGCCGCAAACATCGACCACCACCTCGCTAAGGGCTTCGTCCATGGGGATGAGGGCAAACCCAAAGCGTTGAAAGCTGGCTAGTTTTTTTTGATATTCCGCAAGAGCCGATCCAAAAACCAAGCCGACATCCTCTACCAGGTGGTGAGGATCAACCTCGATATCCCCCTTGGCTTCAATTTTTAAGAAAAACTCCCCGTGAAAGCACATCGCCGTTAAAAGGTGATCAAAAAAGGGCAAGGAGGTCTGGATAGTCCCTTGCAAGTTACTACCTAAATCCAACTCAAGCTTGATCGATGTTTCTTTAGTGTCCCGACTCAATTGAATCATAGATCATCCTTTATTGTATTATATGCCCTCTTTAAGCATTGACGAAGCTCCGCTTAAGTTTTGACTGCGCTTATCTTAAAATATCGGCAGAGCTCAAGCGCTTGATGAATTGTTGAATAGCCTGGAAGTTCCATTTCCAATAGGCACGGTTCGCAACCAAGTGAACCTTGATCTTTTTCAGCTCTTGGATCACCTTTAGCCCGTGTGCCTTAAGGGTGGAGCCCGTTTCAACCAGATCAACGATGTAGGGGGCTAAGCCCAGAACGGGTGCTAGCTCAACCGACCCGTCCAACTTGACCATTTTGACAGGAATCCCACGCTGGGTGAAATAGTTATGAGTAAATCGGATAAATTTCGTTGCCACTGTCATGGGACCCCAGGTGGGCCGCTCAAGTTCGGTCTTTCCCGCCAAGGCCATGGTGGTTAAACCAAAGGGAAATTCAAACAATCGAACGAGGTCATCCCCGTACTCGTACAAAACATCCTCACCACAGATGCCCAAGCCCGCAATTCCATATCTCAGGTAGGTGGGTAGATCAGCATTCTTAACCAAAATAAGATCTAATATGCCCTCACGATCATGGGCAATCAGCTTTCTTTCCTCAAACTCAACGGTAATCCCGCACTGTGAAAAATAAGACAAGACCTGATCCAGAAGGCGACCTTTAGCCAAAGCAAGGGTCAGTTTTTGACTCATAGAACAACATCCTCCCCTTGGCGGCGGCGGGCTTGGGCATTTGCTAGCCGCTCAAGCCAAGTATTTCCGACAGCACGCTTGGTTCCGCCATTGTGAACCGAATGGGACTCAAGTACCTCGATCAACCCCTGTTGAAGACTGAAGCCCACGCTGGGGGAGTCGATGCCAAACTTTTTGAGAAGTCCGTCATAACGCCCTCCTGAAACCAAGGCTTCGTGATAACCAGGCACGTAAATTTTGAACACCAAACCTGAGTAGTATGGCAATCGTCCAATTTCACTGAGATCAAGCACCAGCTGATCGTGGAAACCCGCCTTTTGGAGAACCTCGTAGGTTTGAAAAAGAAATTGAGTTGCTGAGAGCTCCTTTAGCTCTTCAAGCTTGGCAGAAATCTGTTCGAGGTTTCCAATCAGCTTGAGGAGGTCTTGTACCTTAGCCGGCAGTTTTTCCCAAGCCGGACCGCTGAGCCGATGGACATCGCGAATCAGTTCATCATCTACCCTGATTCCTTCCTTTTCCATAAGAAGGTGAAAGAGGGCCCGACTGCCCAGGTGAATGCGAAACTGGGTTAGGCCCAGCCGGCGTAGGGCTTCAGAGGCAAGTACAATAATCTCCCAATCGGCCTCACCCTCTTGGGCACCGATGAACTCGGCACCGGCTTGAAATCCAGTATCGCTGACGGGGTGGTTGGCCGGTACGTGGGAAATGGTTTCTTCAGCGTACCAAAGACGCAGAGGTTCTTTGATCTCGGAAAGCTGCAAACCTAACATCCGTGCTAAAAACAAGGTGGCGTCGTTTCTCAAAAGAACCAAGTCGCCTTCTCGATCCGTAAACCGATAGACGTCTTGAGGCCGAACCAGGTTGCGATAGACCTCGTAAAAATCAACGATGGGCGTATCAACGGGTAAATAACCCCAGCTTTGGAAGAGCTGAGTTAGGCTTTGGGTTAGAACCAAGCGTTTAATGGCCCCCTCAAAGGCCAGGCCAGTGGTACCGCTAGGTAATTTTCGTTCAAACATTTGAAAAACCTTCTTTGAAGTGATATGGTAGTTTTAACCTTCCTTGGAAAAAAGGTAAAGTGAATTGCCAAACATCGAAATTAAAACCGTGGATCGATTGGGAACAGATGACCGACTGCTGGTTGATTTTGGGAATCTTCACAAAGCAGGTAGGCTCATCGACCCCAAACTCATTCAAATGTTGGGACGCCTTCAAGTTCCCCATGTTCCCACAATCAGCCTCACCTACGAAGAGAAAAAAAAATACCCCACCGAAGAAGAACAGCGAAATTTTATTGATTCTTACTTGGAAAATCGAATCACCCCCTGGGAAAAACTTAGACTGGAGTTATTTGAAGTTTTACAAGAAATTTACCAACCCTTTGACGAAACTGACGCGATGTTTAATCCAAAAGGAAGAGCAAAAATGCTCTCCTCGGGTCGATTATTTCAATTAAGTGTGGACCCTGCTGCAAACGCAGAAATTCAAAGTGCTGGAAACTATTTTTTCAGCGCCCCTCGATTGGCCAGGTTGACCCGTATTTTTCAAGATTTACTCGATTGTTGGAAATCTTTTTATCCAAACCTACCTGATTATACGGGTAAATTGGTATTTCCACGCCTCAATGCCTTTTCGATTCGTGCCCAGTCCCAGGTTGCCCATCAACGACTAGAAAAACCAGGATCAGCCCTTGCCTGGCATGCAACAGACACCGCTTACCTCTACCTTGCTTCCCTCTGCCACTTCAACAAAACACGATTTGCTAAAGGGTATCCTCTCTCAACCACCAAGTACGATGTGAATTTTAATTACGGCGAGGGAATGTTTTTCTCTTACCCAGAAGAGTACCTGGTCAATGCTGCCGTGGGCGCTGCCCTTCACGCTTTCGGATTTTGCCACCGCGAAATACTGAAAGCCATTGCTCCCCGTCCTATTTTGCAACCAAAATTAAACACCGGTTTGATCACCCAACTTCGAGGAGCCCTCAACCTTTTGCGTCACCTGATCAAACCCTTGAACGAATTGTCTCCTTTGACACGAATGGTCATCCTTGGGCAAGGCGAGTACCCCGATGGAAGCGGATGGCCTCCGACAAAGCACGGAAGGATGGTTCACCCCTTTGTTCGTTTATTCCACATAGTCGAATTTTACGATACGTGGACCAATCCTTATTACCAAAAGCTCGTCTTTAGCCGTGAAGATGTATTAGCCTATCTCTGGAATCACTCAGAATACTTTGAAAACATCGGTTCTACCTTCCCTGCACCAACCCCCTTTGACCGAAGTCTTCTTGAGGAGTTTCTGGCCATCATCGCTCCCTGGGAAGTCGGGGAAAAAGTGTATCTCTTCCCTTGGGAAGACATCAACGCTCCTCATTTCGTGGGTCGAGTGCTTCAGTACCAACGTACCTACGTTCCCCTGATTTCGATTTTACGGGATGAATTGAATGGAAAGAATTATCCCTTTGGACGTTACATTTTTGATATTTCGCGCTGCCGTGCCTACGTGGTACAAGACAAGCAAATTGTGCAAAAGATGGAGTACTCCTGGATCGGTCAACTACGCCTGCACGACACCACTACCAACCCCGCCGACATGAGCAAATTTTCTCATCCCTACCTAGGCGAAAAACGTCTTGTGGGTGGTCCCAAAGAAAGTAAGCTTGATCAAAATTGGGATGAGGAGGATGAGGAATCCTATTCGGAGTGATAATCAATGAGGGTGGTATAGTTCCTTCCTTGTAGCTTTTCCTCTGGGTGCAAGAACGGAAGACCAACCACACAGAAAATCTCGCCAACCCTACCACCCGCTTCCTCAAGTAGCTCGGCCGCAGCCTTCAAGGTCCCCCCCGTGGCTAGTAGGTCATCAATCAAAAGGATGTTTGCCCCCTTGGGAACATCGATGGGTTGAAGCTCCAAGGTCCCACTGCCATACTCAAGCTCAAAATCTTTTTTAATGGTCTTGTTGGGTAGTTTTCCCGCTTTACGGATTAAAATCAACGGAATTTTTCGTTCCAAGGCGAAGGGAGCCGCAAACAAAAACCCTCGACTTTCAACGGCAGCCACGGCATCAAATTGATAGTTTTGGTAAAGTTCGCGCATTCGGTTGATGACGTGTTGATAAGCGGGCGGTTCCGTGATCAGTCCTGTGATGTCATAAAATAAAATCCCCGGTTTGGGAAAATCCGGAACCTTTCGAATGGCTTGATCGATAATTTGATCCACGTTTTTCCTCCAGTTCCGAGTTTATTCATAATTTCAGTTTTTTGCCAAGATTTTGTTGGAACAAAACCAAGGTCTTGAATATGATGAACTTATGAACCGGATCATTCCCATCGCAAGCGGTAAGGGGGGGGTGGGCAAATCAACCATTACCGCAAATCTGGGCATCCTCTTAGCCTCCACGGGTCGAACCGTGGTTGTGGTGGACCTTGATTTAGGGGCATCAAACCTGCACACCCTTTTCGGGATCAGTAACACCCACGAAGGCATCAGCCGCCTTTTTAAAAAAGCATCGCCTCCACTAGAAGATTTGCTCGTTAGCACCTCCTTTCCCCGACTTTATGTTTTACCGGGAGACAACCTCATCCCAGGCACGGCCAACATTCCCTACTTTGTCAAAAAACGAATCATCACCAACCTGGAGCGCTTACCCAGTGACTTCGTTTTGGTTGACCTGGGCAGTGGTACCCACACCGCATCGCTTGACTTTTTTTTAATGAGTCATTTGGGGTTGATTGTGACCGCCCCCGAAACCACGGCCATCCTCAACGCGTACAGTTTTATTAAAAACGCGGCATTTCGAATGATTCAACTCCTATTTCCCTCAAAACACCCGGCCCGGAAAATCATCCATGAATTTGGGGAACAGCATTTGGAGGGTGCACACACTCATCTGGGCATCCTGATAAATAACCTTGTTGCCACTGATCCCCAAGCCGGTCAAAAGGCACTTCAAGCCATCCGACTCTTTCAGCCCGGGATCATCATCAACATGGTTCGCCAACAAGAAGAATTAGTACTTGGCACCAATCTGAATGCCATCATCCAAAAACACCTGAACATTCAGCCCAGTTTTCTGGGCATTCTACCCTGGGAGGATTGGGTGCGATACAGCGTGAACAATCGCCTTCCCTTAGCCCAGGTTCGCCCGCAGTCCCCTTGGGTTCTTGCCCTCAGTCAAATTGCACGTGGGATTTACAACCTGGGAGAATCATCCAAAATTGACCTTGCCTGGGACTATCAAGACTTACCAGAAGCCGAACAACAAGCCAAAGACCTGGGCCTGTGGTAATTACTCGTTGACCATGCTAACGGGTTGACGTGTTGATTCCAAAACATCCCGCCAAAGACTTCCATCCGTTTTCACCTGGTTTCGGCTTACCACTGCCATGTCAATCGGCAGATGAACGTATTTATTGCTCCAAAGACTGATGAGGACCTTGGTTTTGCCCGCCATCGCAGCATGAACCGCATTGGCACCCAAGCGAGCACAGTAAAAGCTATCATTGGGATCAGCCGGAGCTGATCGGATGATGTAGCTTGGATCGATGTAGCGTAAATTAAATTCCATTTTTTCGTTGGTAAAGTATTCATGAATCTTGTCGCGGAGGAAAAGGCCAATGTCGCCCAATTTCTTGTTGCCTGACGCATCGCTTTGACCGCTTTGTTGGATGTATTTCTGACCCGCTCCCTCGGCAACAACAATCACCGCGTGACCACGTTTCTGGAGCCTTCGTTTGAGGCTTGCAAAAAGACCTTTCTCGCCTTCCAAGTCAAAATCCACCTCGGGAATGAGAACAAAATTGACATCACTTGACGCAAGGGCGGTATGAGCCGCTATAAAGCCCGACTCACGCCCCATGACCTTCACCAAGCCAATGCCGTTGATCGCATTTTCGGCTTCCACGTGGGCGCTGGAAACGGCTTCCACGGCCTTCCCCACCGCGGTTTCAAATCCAAAGCTTTTTTGGATGAAGCTCAGGTCGTTGTCGATGGTCTTGGGAATACCCACCACAGAGATTTTCAAGCCACGACGCTCAATTTCCTGGGCAATCGCCAGGGCACCCCGTTGGGTTCCATCTCCGCCAATGGTAAATAGAATGTTCATGTTGAGCCGTTCAAGGGCATCCACGATGGCGGGAATGTCATTGCCGCCCCGACTCGAACCCAGCATGCTGCCGCCCTTCTTATGAATGTCGTCAACCACTTCGGGATTGAGGGGGATGGTAGGATAGCCGTACTGGGGCAAAAAACCCTTATAGCCGTATTGTATTCCACTGATTCGCTGAACGCCGTAGCCAAACCACAAGTTTCGAACAATAGCACGGATCACATCATTCAAACCTGGGCACAGTCCCCCACAGGTCACTATTCCCGCATGGACGTGGGCGGGATGAAAGTAAATTTTTTCGCGAGGTCCTGCTTTTTCCATTAAGTGGGCTGAGGTGTATTCCTCTGGACTTTGCCCCTTAACCGCATAAACGTTAAAGACAATGGCCTCGCTTTCATCCACGTATTTAACAGGTAGGCTTCCTTGTCGCGTGGCATAACCAATGGGGTTGGGAATGGTACAAGGGCCAAGGTCGGGAACGGTAAAATCAAGAGTCGATGACATAGACACCTCCTTTGTTATTTTATCAATTGACAGACGTTCTTTCCAGGTCTAGTATGACTTCATGCGTGTTCTTGTCATTGGTGGTGCGGGCTACATCGGGAGCCATGTTGCTTTGGAACTGCTTGAGCAGGGCTACCAGGTTACTGTGTTTGATAATTTGAGCAGTGGAGATCGTCTCAACTTACACCAAAACTCGCAATTTATTCACGGTTCAATCCTAGACCCCATCGCCCTTCGCCACGCCATGGCTGACCACCAAGCTGTGGTACACCTGGCCGCTTACAAGGCCGCCGGAGAGTCAATGCTCGATCCCGGCAAATACGCCTGGAATAACATCGCTGGCACCATCAACATCTTGAATGCCATGCTTGAATCCAAAATCTCCTTGCTGGTTTTTAGCTCCAGTGCTGCGGTTTATGGAGAACCCCAATACCTACCCCTGGATGAAAAGCATCAAACCATCCCCGAAAACTTTTATGGCCAAACCAAGTTGGAAATCGAAAAACTATTGGAATGGTACCAAAAACTCAAGGGACTACGATGGGCGGCTCTGCGTTATTTCAATGCAGCAGGCTACGACAACCAACTGCGCGTGAAGGGATTGGAACAAAATCCTGCAAACCTCCTGCCCGTCATCATGGAAGTGGCTGTTGGAAAACGTCCTTTCTTGGGCGTTTTTGGCCAGGATTATCCCACCCGCGACGGAACTTGTATCCGGGATTACATTCACGTCACCGACTTGGCGCGCGCCCACGTGAAAAGTTTGGAGTTATTAAACAAAAAAGAGAAAATCCTTGTCAACCTGGGAAGTGAAAATGGGGTGACTGTTCTCGAAATGCTCGAAACAGCGCGTCGAATCACCCAGAAATCCATTCCCTCGCAAATCCAAGATAGGCGTCCCGGAGACCCAGCCAGCTTGATTGCTTCCTCGAGCCTTGCTAGGGAGCTTTTGGGATGGAAGGCGGAATTCAGCAGCGTTGAGAACCTCATTGAGTCAACATGGAACGTGTATCGGTATCATTTCAAGACGTAAGTTTTCATTGGGAGGGGGATCCCCCGCTTTTTGAACACGTTTACTTGACCCTTCCCGAAGGGATGATCAGCCTTCTGGGACCCAATGGGTCGGGTAAAACCACCTTTCTTTTCCTTGCCACAGGCCGCGTCCTGCCAAACCAGGGACGCATCCTTCTTTGGGGTCAGGATACAGCCCAACTGGATGAGGGGGCACGCAATAAACTCGCTTCAGTTCTTTACCAAAACATGGAATTTGATCACGACGAACCCCTGGGCGAACTTCTCGATCAGGTACAAGAAGCGGGCTCTTTCAAAGATGAGGAGCTAAAACGTACCCTTATTCAGGAATTTAAGTTAGAAAAGCTTTTAACTCGCCCTTCCTCAAGACTTGCTAAGGGCGAAATGCAGCGTGCCGTTCTTGCCTTTAGCCTTTTGTACGGTAGCAAATTGATGGCCCTGGATGAACCGGTCTTTGCCCTTGAAGAAAAAGATAAAGACTACTGTCTAAGTTTTGTCAGAGATTTCAGCCTTTCCCATCAAATCACCATTTTAGCCAGCTTGCATGAGCTGGAATTGAGTCAAAAGTTTTTTGATTTTCTTCTCTTGATCGAACCTAACCAGCCACCAACCCTTGGCTCAACCCAAGAACTCTTCAAGAAAGAAATCCTCGAAAAACTCTTTCGTGCCCCCTGGGAACTCCTTAAAAAACGGGAAAATTTTTACCGTGATGGCCTTTTAGCACTCTACTCACGGAAATAATCGAAAAATCCTAAAAAGGCAAAAAAAAATTTGAGTTTTACGCCAAGAGCCCCAGAAAAGATTTGATTTTTTTTTGTTCTCAGGTATTATAGAGGAAAAAGGAGTATCGTCTTGGATAGCAATAACCCTGTATCAGTGTTTGTGGTGCTCGTCACCCTCTATATTTTCTCCCTAACGCTGTCCATCCTCTCCCTAGGAGAATGGAGTGCAATTTTCGTCATCATGGCGTTTAGCGGTCTCATCGTTGGTTTAGTTGTTTCGCTCACCGTAGGTTTGGCTCTTCAACGGGAAGGGACATCGATCGCCATTGCTTATCTTGTTTTTGCGGGAATCAACCAAGTCACCCTTGTTTGGTTCACCACTCGGTTTGGGCACCATCTAGGCTTTCTTTGATCGGCTTTTGATCAGACCTAGGTTTGATAGCGTTAGTCCAAACATCCATAAGAAACAAGGTGAGCATAAAAAAGATGACACCAATCCAAAGTGGAAGAGGGCTTGGGTCCTCTTCCTTTTGTTTATTTTGACTTAAATCAAGGCGATTAAGGCGGTAGTCCTTTTTAGACCGGATCGGTGTTACGTTTTCGTAAAATAATACATACTCATCACCTTCGTAAAATCCTAGGTTTCTTGCTGTCAACTTGACACGTTCGGGCTCTCTCAAGAGGGCTTGAAAGTCGGTTTGTTGTTGTTGTTTTTCAAGATTTAGGCGCTCAATCAACGATTTTAGTTCTACTTGGGTTGTTTGTAACTTTTCAAATGCCAGGGTTCCCCGCCCACCTAACACCAAATTACTGAAACTCCAGGCCAAAAATCCCGACAAAAATGCTAGGAGAAATCGTTGATGCCGCATATTTCTGAAAACGGCATTTTCTTGATTTTTCTGAAGGAAATAGTAGCACGAAGCCTAACTTTATTGTATTATTTTAGAAGATGGTTCTCTTTTCCGATAAAGGGTTTAGAAGCAGAATATGAGGAGATACTGATGGACGAGGATGATGACTTTAATCTTGATGATCTCGATACCCTCACTTTTGAATCTCTTGAGGATGAAGAAGCGAATTCAATTGAAAAATATGGCGTTTTAGTCAAATCAGGGCCGGAAGATGTTATTGATGATCAAATTCAAAATGAAGACTCTCTTTCTGGCGAAGACTTTTTAAGCTCCGATGAATTAGCGGGTTTGGATGATGCCCTCGTTCCGGGTTCTGCTGTTGAACTTGAAGGTGAGGAAATTGATGGGGATGAACTTGATGACTTTTCGTTAACAACCGAGGAAACCAACGAGGCAGGTATCGCTTTTGGTTCGGGAACTGATGAACTTCAAGATATTGACTTAGACGAGTTTATTTCTTTCGATGATGACAATGAAAGTGAACCAGAAAAAGAAATTGAGCCCTCTTCGTTAATGGCTGAGGGTCAGGATGACGATGAGTTCATCGACATCGATGTTGAAGTTTCTGATTCGATCACGGACGATGAATTAGAAATCATTGAGGGAGCCAAGGTTCACCACAGCGCTCCGAATTCTCAAGAGCTGCCTCAATCTAATCTTGATGATGAGGGGACGGGTTCTGATTTTTCAGACGAATTCGATCAAATTCTAGCACAAGAGAAAAACAGTGATTTGGATCTCGATGATGAATTTCTCCCCGACGATAACGCAATCGATCGAATTGGGGATGATCTGTCTCTTTCGTCGAGTAAGCCAGCAGATACCCAACCGGCCGCAAAACACCCAAGTGAATCAGAAGCTTCTTTAGCAGAAATAATCCTCAAAAAAATTGAATCAGAACTTGCTTCAATCAAAAGTGAAATTTCTGAACTAAAATCGCAATTAGGTAATGTGACTAAAGTCAGACAACAGGGCAGCTTACCCAAAGAGGAAGAAGACAGTCACGGTGGATTTTTCTCTGATGATGAAGACGAAACCATTGCCCTAACCGGCGATGAGCTTGATAGCATCCTGTCAAGCGCTGATATTACTTCGGATTCTGGGATTGAAGCCAATGGAGAATCGATTGCCGATGATAAGGATGACCTCCTACAACTTGACGAGCAAGGAAATTTCCTAGATAAGGAAGATTCCACCGTTTCTGACGTTGATCTTTTACAAGGAACCGACCTAGAATCCAGTTTGGATCAGGATGCCGAAGTACCATCTTTTCCCATGGAGAGCCCTATACCTGGAGGTACTATAGCCCAAAGTGGTGTTCCAGAATCTATTGAGTTTGAGGATCAAGAAATAGTCAATCAGGATATTTCAGATTTTTCCGACTACGAAGAAACTGAAACAGATCAAGAAAATCTAAAAGAAGAATTTAATCAAATCGATAACGAAATTAAATCTCCCGTGGCACAAGAGGAGATTGATTTTGCAAACCCTGCTAGCACCCCAAGCAGCATGAAGATGGTCGATGAAGTTGAAGATGTCACCGATAGCTTCTTTGCTGATGTCTCCAGTACATCAAGTGATGAAGATGATCTTTCTCTCGAAATACCCTTTGATGATGATCTTTTACTTGATGAAGACATTAAACCAACCGATTCAACCACAACCAGTGTAAAGTCCGAACAACCTCAAACAACTTCCTCTTCAGCTTCCTCGACAATTGATGATTCTGATCTTGTACTTGATGACAATTTGTCTGAACAGCCTATTTCTGATTCACAAAATGAATTTACATCAGAAACCTCTGACCTTCCAGATACAAGTTCCCCTGCCAATAAAAACAAGTCAGAGGGCTTATCTGAAAAAATGAAAGAAGAAATTAGATCGGTTTTGAGCTACATGGACAAGCTCCTCGCTAGCCTTCCAGATGAAAAAATTCAAGAATTTGCCGAATCAGAGCACTTTGAAGTGTATAAGAAACTCTTTGAAGAACTGGGGCTAACTGACTAATGGGTCTCTTAAATAACGCAAATAAAATTCACGAAGAAAAAAAAAGCCTCTTTCGGTCATCGATCCCCAAAACGCCTTTCACTACTTAAAGAATCTTCAGAATTCTGAAGCCTTTTTAAAAAAACCTCTATCCTTTTTTTCAGAGATTATTTATTACTTCGATGCCGCACCAGCAGTTCTGTTAAAATATGATTCAAAATATTTTCATATTCTCGCAACCGTTGGAAAAATTGAGAACTTTTCTGTTCCCGACCTTCAAGTTCTGAAAGACCTTCAAAAAGGGCTTTGGTCGGCTTGGCAACAGGGAACACTTCTCCCCATTTTACAGCATCGCATGCTATTGGGAAGTCTTTACCTACAACGTGGCAGTCCTTCAAAGTCATCTGGTCCAATTTGGGACATCTTAGAGTCCTTCATCAAAAATTATTATCTTAGTGCCTCTCGGGATCTGCCACCAAACGAACAAAAAAATCTTGATACTGAGCCCCAAAACCCTCTGAAAAACTTTGTTCAAAAAGTTCAAAATCAAAAAAAGTTACTCTATTTTGTCAAACTCCAAAGCTTTGCGCCACTCAACGATGATCAAATCAATGCGCAGATTGCCGAAGTTCGGCGCATTTTTCCAGAAGAATCTCAAATATTTTGTCCCGGACCCCAGGTCTTGATTGCCTTGTTTTCATCTACTTTTCCTGTTGATCAAGATCTTTATCTCACGATTTTTAACCGAAACCTTATTCAAAATTCTCATCCAAGAATCTGGAAAGAATTGAAATTTGGGGTCTTACAAAACGGAATGACCATCGAGGATCTATTCAATGCTTGAGTTTCGATTTGTCTCAAGCAAAACAGGTTCTGAAACCCTCCAAGTCAAAAATCGATTTTGGCATTCGGCCTACGACCCAAGAAAAGAAGCCCTACTTTGGGCGTCACAACTCAACATTGAAAAATCGTGCGTTTTACTCATCGGCGATGGTATCAATTACGCCACCGAGGCAATCAAGGAGCGTTTCCCGCAAAAAACAATTTTCACGGTTGCTGTGTCTGGAAAATCTAACAGTCAGACATATTGGAGCCAGGAGGCAAACCAAACCCTCGAACAATTTTTTTCCACCTTTGTCAACGCTCTAACCGCAAAACACTTTCAAGTGGTGATTTGGCCCACCGCTTTGAACATCGCCCCCGAATGGGTTCGGGATTGTCTCTCGTTGTGGGAACAACTTATTAAGGAACAACAAGCAAATTTGGCAACTTACCAGGGAATGGGTCGGCGTTGGTTAGCTAATGCTCTCAGAAGAGCCTCCTACAACCCTGAAATTTATTTTTTTACACCTTCAAGCTATCCCGTGTTAGTCCTGGTTTCGGGTACCAGCCTCAACAAATCAGTGTCTGACCTATCCCTTCCCACCTTTTTGAAGGTTGCCTTGACATCCTCGCTTACGCCTCTTGCTGCAAGGGGACTCGTGCCCGACATCACGGCAGCCACCGATGGGGGCTACTGGGCTGGGCTGCTTGAAAGCACGAGACCCCTCCCACGCATATCGCCGATAAGCAGTATTCTTCCCTCTAACCCTGGTCCCTGGTTCGCATTTTCTCAGGGTTATGTTTATGAACAGCTGATTTTTGGAAATGAACTTATTCCAAACATTCCCGCAAAAGGAACCGTGACGTATAGCATCATCAAATATCTCAGTCTTTTTTTTAACGGTCCCATCGGTATTGCCGGCCTAGACTTGGGTGAAATTAAGGGACAACCTCATCTCAAACCCCACCCCATCGATGATTGGTTTCTTGATCACCGGTTGAACCCTCCTGACACCAGGCTAACCAAACACGATCTGTTAAGGTCCACTCAAAAAGTTCGTGATAATTTTTACCAAAGTGCCACAGCTAGGATGTATCAACGCGGGTTATTATCCCTCCAACACCCCAACCTTTTTCGAATTCACGCCAGTCCCGTGGAACTTGAAAATATGAAAAACATCACGATTAAGGATTGGGTTAAACTCTGTGAACAATTTAAGGATTCAAAATGGAATTTTTATAACAAAAGTTTCAAACTATGGGAGGGAGCTCAACGTTGGTATCAGATTGTTCAAGAAGCTTATCGAAGCCAAAACTTGGAACACCCAGCCCTTCAAGAGGTGTTTCTTCACCTCCAACCAGAAGAATTGATGGAATACAGACAAAGTCGTGTTGAAAATAAGGGAACCGAAGAAGCAAAACTTCAACTCTTGCAAAAATTTGAACAAAGTTGGAATAATTTATGGTTAAAATGGAACCGATAAGAAAAAGGGACAATTCATGTCAAGAAAATTAGGCCTTGTATTTTTCATTATTACTCTCCTAGGAATGTTTGGGTTTTTAACCTGGTCAGGCTACATCTACATTCAACTTTACCATCAGCGTCAAAATGAACTTGTTTCTGAAATTGAAAAATTGCAAATGGTTCTTGAAGCCATTGGGACGGAATTTGTTAACGATGAGGTAGTGTTACCAGCGTTAAAAGATTTCATGAAGGCTAATCCTTCCGTTCGGTTTCTTAGTCTTGGACAAGAGAATAAAATTAGGCTGCTTCTAGCGCGTCAAGGGATCAAAGTTCCCAATGAACTTCAACAGCGAGAATTTCCAGGCTTCTCCCCCATCCCTTTCTTTCATCATTACCATCTGTTCACCATCACTCCAAATAATCAACAAGTACAGATAGCTGTTTGGAAGGATCCCATTTGGACTTTCGAGGAATTAAACCAGTGGCTCTATCCAGGTATTCTTTTCGGTATCACTCTTATCCTAGGAATTATATTTTTAATCATTCAATTTAGCCTCCAAAAACTTAAAGAACCTGAAATCAGCCCCTCAGAATTAGATTTAAGTGCTAAATCAATCGAAAGCCCCCAATCGGAATCCACTACGATTGGTACAAAAGCTAGCAATTCCTTGGCACAAACATCCAACACCCTCAGTCTCTACGACCCTCATGGTTTTGTTTGGTTAGAATTTCTCAAGGACCGACTTGATACCGAGCTCAATCGCAGCACAGCTGAAAATCAAGAATTATGTTTTGTGATGTTTGAGGTTGTTGGCAAAACCCCCTGGCAAACAAGCGCCAAAGAACTCGTGATGGAATTTGTGCCCTACAAGGATTATGTTTTTGGCACTAAAAAAGGCTTTGCCATCATTCTTCCACGAATGCATCTTGAATCTGTTTTTGAGCAAGTCAAAAAGTTCATTCGAGAATTGAGCCTCTCGGTTAAAGACTTAAAAATTAAGGCAGGTCTAAGTGCGCGCAGTGGTCGTATTATCAGCTCTCAAACCTTAATTGAGGAAACAGAAACCGCACTGTCCAAAGCAGGTTACTCTATAGACCAGGTGGTAGGTTTCAAAGCTGACCCCGAGCTTTATCGTCAGTACTTAAAATCCCAAGCTCCTTAGGGCCGATAACCAATTACGAGTCGAGCCAGCTCTTCGATTGCCCGATCCGTAAGGATGGTTGAGGAAGGCAATCCTTTTTCTGACAAAAAGCGTTGGAGGACTCTTAAGGTTGGATCACTAGGACTTGGAGTAATTCGTCCGTTGACTTCCAAGTTCTGAAAGGGACCCAACCACATTTTAAGCGCTGTTTGTAAGGCCATGACAGAAAGATCGGGAACATCCTGCCCCTTGGAAAGGTCTCTTCCGGCCAAACGATTCAAGCCCATGATGATGGAATGAGAAGTCACCTCAGGAAACATTGTTTGGGATGGTGGGGCTCTTTCGGGTTGGCTGACAATTTGTTCCTCAACTGAAAAGAGAGGGCGCTGTGCCAGGAGTGCGTAAACGCTGATAGCCTGCAAAACTGGTTCGTCAAGAACAGTTTTTTCAGCCGGAAGTAGGTTGTGTTCTTGGCGAAAGAGCCTAAGGGTTTGTAGTGTTTCTCCATTGGCACGAATGTAGCCATCTTCTGCGATCTGACGCCTTCCTTGAAAGTAAAAATTCAAGGCCCGTTGCAACAAAAGAATGTTAGGATCGGGATCTCCGGTATTATGCGGATTTTTTGAAAAATCTCGATTTAACAAACGCCAAAGCCCTGGAATGATTTCTAATACCGGTGACCTCATCGTTCCTATTCCAATGATGTTTCGTGCCTTATTCCTAATCTCAGGTGCTTGATTGGGATTAGCAACAAATTGTTGGTATAAATTTAGAATCTGTTGCCGCACCGTCGGTTCAGCTTGCAACCAAAAGTTCGCAAATCCTGTCATCATCCCTTCAGGAAAAACCTCAGCGAGAATTTCACTTTCAAAACGCGGCCATAAAAGGAGGTTCGATTCAAGACGAGTCGTTATTTCCGCTTGCTGGGGGTGGCTAAGAACTAAGACCATCAATAAAAAATTAAGAAACATCAAAAAGCGCATCTATTTCCTCCCTGGTAAAAGCATAAACCGAACTACAATAATGACAACGCAATTCCAAGGGAAATTGTTCGGTAAGCTGGATGTCTTTTTTCTCTTCGGCTGGCAAGGCTCTGAGGTACGATGCAAATCGATCCTTATGACACGAGCAGTAAAATTCCACGCGGTAGGAGTCAAGCTTTCGGATAAACGGGTAATTTTTTAACTGGTCTTCAACCGAACGTGTTGTTTCAATTGAGACCGCCTCAACATCCCAGTTAAGTTGTAGGAAAAATTGTTGAGCTTCTTTCCAGATTTCAGCGGGGCAATTAGGAAGAGCTTGCATGAGACCAGCCCATTGTTTGCTCATGATGACACGACTTTCAATTTGATCTGATAATAAAAGAAAGTGTTCAAGGTCTTGAGCGATATTACCCATCTCACCAGAAATGGTAGAAGAGACTGGATGAAATTTATTGACTTCCAGAAATTTTGTCACCGTCATTGTTCCTTCACCAAGCCATTTCTCAAAGGGGTTAAAAATTGTCTCTGGCTTGAATAAATAACCACGGACTTCTCCAAAGGCATTCGCCTCAGCTAACCATCCTTCTCCTAATCCTGTTGTTTGGACGGTCATTTTGATTTTCTCTTGATTTTTAAATTGTGAACTCAGGAAAAGCACACTTGCAAAAGCCCAACTTAAGAATTGTGCAGCTTCCGAGGAATAACCGTGCTGATTGATTATCCTTTCCTTAAGATAAAATAAAGGAAGAGTAACAAGTCTGACTTGATCATCAAAGCAAAGATAGCGTGCAAGTTGACTCTGAGATTTTTTTGTTTGAAATGAAATTTCTGAGTCGTCCGAATTCTTGAATATCATCATTTGAAATATAACACACAATGAGTTTCTAGTGTTAATCGTCAAGAGATGAATAAAACTTAATACGAGACTGATGCCTTTGGTTTAGTGCTCACTTGAGTCTGCCGAAACTAAAAACGGATGAATGTTATTTTAATCTATAGCCCAGGACGTGAGGGTGAGGTTATCAGTCTTGCCGCCTTATTCTCTATCAAGGGAATTCCTTTTTCGGCTGAAAAAGCAGAGCCCCCCAATACTCAAAACTGGAAGGCTTGGATTGAACGGCTGCGAGAAGCAACCTACTCGGTTTTTTTACCCGGTCATGAAAGTTGGGATTCTCCTTTTTGGCTTTGGGCAGCGGGGTATACGGCGGGTGCGCATGAAAAATCTTACTTGCACAGCTTGGAGGGTGTTCACGGCCCCTTTGATGACTTTCATTTTCTGTATTGTGCTACCTTTGAGGAATTAGCAACGGCTCTGTTTGAGGATCACCGCCATTGGATTCAGCGGCAAGACCAACGTGCTGCTGAAGCAGAACTCATTCTGAGGGACAGAGAAATTAGCATCACAGGTATGATTCATTCGATTATCGAAAACAATATCGATGACTTCCTCCTTTACCTCAGATATGGGTATTCTCCTAATTCTAAAGACCGACGCGGTGTTAGCCTTCTCCATCACGCCATTCGAGCCGGTCAGCTTGAAATTGCGCGACTACTTCTTGAAAAAGGGGCAAACCCTAATTCCGTTGCTGAGGACCGAGGAAATACCCCCTTGATGGACGCCGCCGCCACCTCAAACATTGAAATCATCAAACTTCTGATGAAATACCAACTCGATTTAGAAGTGGAAAGTAAAAATGGACAAACAGCCTTAGTCTTGGCTGTTGGATGCAAGTCCGAAGAAATTGTTCGACTTTTGAAAAATCTTGGTGCCGACCCCAACCACAAGGACAAGTTAGGTCTTGATGCTATTGGTTATGCAAGGGTCTTGGGTTTGAGCAATATTTTGAGTATACTTCAAGAAGAATGATCTTCACCCCTTTATTGCTTAAAACAAAAAAATCGCTTCGAATCATCGTTGGACATCAAAACCCACAAAACATAGAACGTATTGAAGGCTGGTACGGTTCCGACCCAGAGACCTCGGAGCTGGGGTCTATCCGCCAAAAATTAACCGAATTTTTAACCCAAAAGCTCAAGGAGCAAAACGCTGAGTCATGGTTTATCCCCCGATTTTTGGGAGCTGCCCTTGTATTCGTTTTGGTCTTTTTTGTCCTATCATTTGGAATCAGAGACCCCCTTCCCTACGTAGATGAGGTTTTGATTGCGTTGTTGGCCTCATTCTTAGTGTTCTGGAGTTGGAGTCGGGCAGGCTTAAAAAGTTTGGAATTCAAATACCAACTTTCACAGATGAATGATCTTATAAATCAAGCCACCTTCCATCCTTTGAAAATGTTAAAAGACATGGAAGTTATCCTAGGTTTTGCCGAAAACCTCTCACCGAGTGCCCTTTGGGAAGAACTAGAAAGTGCTTCAACGAATCACCCCCAACACCACCTTGATCCAATTTTAGAAATTATTATTCAAGAAGGTCAGGGGTCTCTTAAAAAATGGGAAAACGCCCGTAAAAAGTTCAAAAACAAAACGCTCGCTCAAAAGGCCGCCCTTCTTGAAAACTGGATGGCCGAAGGTCACGATGTTCCCTTCCTTCTTTTGGTACTTAAGGTGAACTCGGTAAGGTCTGAGTTTCTTCCATCAATTTCTGAAGCTCCTTAGCCTGACGCGCCAATTCAAGGTTTTCGCGTGCAGGTTCAAAATTTGGGTTCAAATCCACCGATTCTTCCAAGAAATTGATTGCCTCAGTGATGTTACCCTTTGCAAATTGTTCCAAACCTTTGAGGTAAAGTTCGCGCGCCCTTTCCTCTCTGTCGATTCGCCCCAAATCCCCTAAATTTAATTTTACTTCGAGATTGATGCGATCAAAAGCAGTTAGGGTGGTTAACAGATCCAAGGAATAACTGGCCGTAATGGTCATTTTTTCTAAAACCATGGTTATTCCCGCGGTGAGTCGGGGTCTTCCTTTTTTGAGGTGAAGGCCACTTTGCAAGCTCAAAAAATCGGTGAACACTAAATCCATCCCCAAGGCCACGGATGGTTGCTCAGCAGGTGAAAAGTCCATGAAAAATGGAACCTGCAAATCTGTGGCAATAGTAAGCGGACGAATAGGACTATAAGCTAAACCGACGACCAGCAAACTTGGTAGCGGTTCCCCATCAACGGGAAAACCTAAATTTCGAGCACTCAAGCCGATGCTAAAATTTCGCTGACGGGAGGGGAAGAATTTTAACAAATTAAATCGAGTTAAAAGCCCAAAATCGGCTAGCAAACTCACCGCTGATTGACCTGGATAAATAGCTTCGGGTACCCCACGATAGGCAAACTTCAGGTTTGTACCTAGGGCTAAACCATGAAAATAGTAGCTACTAAATAAATTGTAACTGACGTTGGCGGTTGCCACAAACTCCGTGTAGTTCCCCTTAGCAAAAGAAGCTGAGCCAGGGTTTGCATATCGATCTCCCCACTCATTGATTCCAGTGAAGGGCAAATAAAGAAGTTTCAGACCTCCCCCCAACCCAAAATCACCTTGACGCATGGTGTAGACTACACCCTCAAGGCGTGAATCCCCAATCCAATCGTGGTGAAAGAGGCTCAACTCGGTTTGAGTAAGAACGGAACTGCCCGAGGGATTAGCTTCTAAGTAACCCGAATCTTTGAGGACTGCCGTATAGGCGGTTGCCATCCCCTGGTAACGGCCGCCAAAGGGAATCAACAAACTTAAAAAGCTGGCACGGCCTGCATTGGGATCAGTCCCGGCCCACTCGCTAACTACGGCAAACCAGTCCTCTAAACCTTGTGGATGAAGTGGAGTTAAAATTGTCAGAAAAAAGAGAAATTTGGCCTGCCTCACTCTTTAAGTATAATCCCCATAATACTTTTTTCCAAGACTTTGACCGAATAATCCGATATAATATAAAGAGATGGTGTTGAGAAAAGCCTCATTTTTCCTATTTTTAGTTCTCAGTATAGGGGCGATCTACGCAAGGGGACAAATCGAGGAGCGTGTGGCAGAAGCCCGCGAACTCATTCGTCAAAATAACTTAAACGAAGCCGAATTACTGTTGGTGGAAATTGAGCGAGAAGACCCCGAACGTCAGGATGAAGTAGAAGAAATGCGTTCACTGATCAGAGCCGCACGAAAGGGTTACAATCAGCTCTATTCTCAACTCATTCAAACTTTAAAAGCAGATAACCGGGAAGACGAAGCCGTTGAAATTATCCGTCAATTGGAGGCCCTGGACACCAATCCCAACCCAGCCACTGCTCGGTTGATTTTTGAGGCAAAAAGAACGGTACTTTTCAAACAGAGTTTACGGCGTTTTAACGAGCTAATGGATTCTGCCCTTGCCCAAATTAACCAGAAAGCATTTCTTCAAGCTCTCAGCCTGTACCGCAGTGGTTTTGAAATTCACCGAGAAATTTTTGATGAAGAAGACTATGACTCGGTAACAAAGAGTAGCATCATTCGCCTAATCTCCCAGATTGAAAATGCCATTTCGATTATAACCAGCCCCCAGTCTGCCTTCCCAAACTTCCAACAAACTGTTCAGAACGCCTCACGGAATTTAGACACTCCGGAGCCTACATGGCTGGCTATTCGAAATTCCTATTTGGAAATCCTCAGTATTTTTCAAGTCACCGAAACAGCCCTCCTCGCCTTACGTCAACAAGACGCCTTACTTAGTAGAGCGCAAAATCTGGCAAGAAGCGACCCGTATCTGACTTTTATGAATGCCTTGATTTCCGGACGTGACCTCTCCGGTCGTCAAGAGGGCATCCTGGGAGCAACTTACCTTCTCTTTCAAACAACCCTAAGTCAAGCGCTGGAGGGTTTGCTGAATGACTCGAATCAGTTACTCTCCCAAGGTTTAGAGCTGATTCGCACGAGAAACTATCCTGAAGCCTTAAGAATTTATGAGCAAATCGAACGCCTCTCGGACATTGGAAAAGGGCTTGATGCACTCTGGAATAGAATTCTTTTTCAAGACGGTAACCTTCGGCCAAATTTCCAAAAGGAGTTTGTTACCTATGTGACCGTTCAAGAAAAGTTTCGATTCATGAATCTTGTAGCTCGGCTTGGACAGGATTCTTCGAGACGTTTCACGACCTTAAACCCGAGTATCCAGACTCCTCCTCAGGACCTTACGGAATTAACACGGGTTGCCACTCAGAGCCGCACCTTTGCCAACGAGACCCAAAACGCCTTGGCTAGCCTACAGCAGTACAGCGACCGTCTTGCTGCATTACGGGCCTCTGAATTTGACATTGACTTACCGCTTCTAGCGAACTTTTTGAATTCGTGGCAAACTCAAATTGTCTATTTTAGAACAGCTGAGGCTGATTTCTACCACAAACGCGCAGAAATTGTTTATCCAGGATTAAATCAAAATGTAGAAAGTGCCGAACAAGCTTTTCGAGAGGGGAATCGTCTTTTTCAAGGCGAAAGAAAGCGAGATGAATTAGGTCTTGAGTATGTCTCCAAGTTTCCACGTCAAGCCTTGGAGGCTTTTTTACAGCTTCAACAAAACCTTGACCGTAACACCCAAGAGATTCAAGTATTTCTTTCTGACTACCAAGCCATTGCCAGACTAATCACGAATGATAACCGTATCACGAGCTGGATCAATCAGGGCCAAGCCTTACTCAACCGCATCAACGCTTTAAGAACCAATTTGACCAACCTCATACCTCAGGCACGTCAGCAGGTTGCTGAGGCTGAATCACTTTTGGTTCGAGCCCGTGAAAGCCTTGTGAGTGTGGAATCCAACATAGCGCAACAGCGCTTCCGAGAAGCCCGTAATGCATTGAACACGGCGCAAAGCCTCTGGGAAGCTAGCTTTTTGATTCAAGATAATCCCGAATTAAAAAGTAATTTTGAACGCCAACGCTCCTCTTTGGCTACTACCATCCTCAATGGAGAACGCGAACAGGTGGCACGCGATGTGCGAAACCTAATTCAACAAGGCAGTCAAGCCTACCTTCAGAGTCGGTTCATTCAGGCTGAAGAAATCCTTTTAAGGGCAAGGGATCGTTGGGCTGACACTGAAACAGAACCTAATGTGGAAGTGGAGCAATGGCTCGGGTTAACACGCAATGCCCTAACGTTTAGTTCAGGAAGAGAATTGAATAAGACTGACCCTCTTTACTTTGAAATTCAACCTCTGTTAAATTTTGCCGTCCAAGATTATGAAACCGCCCGACAACTTTGGCTTCAAAACCGCCAGGTTGAGGCACGCGCCCTACTTGAAAAAGCCAGCATGCGTTTGGAACAGGTTCGCATCCCCTTCCCGCTCAACCAAACTGCGGGTGTGCTCCAACTCAAAATCTTACAACTGACCGCTAGCCCTGCTGAGTTCAACACAGCCTTTGAGAACCTCTTTAATCGGGCACGAAATTTAATTCCAACAAATCCCACCCAAGCTCTTGCTGACTTTCAAGACCTCGCCGCCATCCAACCCAATTATCCTGGCTTGCAACAAATCATTCGTCAGCTGCGAATTACCGTCGGCTTAGATCCTCCTCCTCCCAATCCCGCAAACTTGGCACGTTCGCGTCAATTGGCTAACCAGGCGGCCACCATTGTTAATGCCAACCAGTTCAACCGATTTTCAGAGGCACGTGCCTTGGTGGAAGAAGCCCTGAGGCTTGACCCTAACAACACCGATGCTCAGACTCTTTTGGATCGCATTTTGATCACTGGCCCTCGAACTGGGGTGGCTGCAGCGCTTACGCCTCAGGAGCGAAGCAGTTTGGACCAAGCCGCCCAATTATTTAATCAAGGAAGATTCTTTGAAGCAAAGGCCATTGTGGATCGGTTGTTGGCAACACCGAAAAATCGAACCAATGCGGAAATTTTAAAACTTCAAACAAGTATCAATGCGAGACTGCGAATTTGAAAACGAAGTTTCTTAATCTATTCTGTCTAGTTATTTTAAGTTTAGAATTACACGCTCAAATCTTGTTTTGGGACCAGCCCAGGATTCTTTCGCAAAACGCTAGCTTTCCGCAGGCACACCACCTTGGAAGAATTAGTGCCATCATTTGGCAAGAACGGATTCCCCTCGACGAAAACTGGTCAAATTATTCGATAAGCCTGATGATTAAAGATGACTCTAACCAGCAGGAAATCATCCGACAACAGGTCCTTGGACCTTTTCGGCTTACTGGTGAAGATGCTCCGATTTTCAGCTTCATTCTTGGTCCTAATTCCATTCTTTGGCTTTCAGTTCAAGTTGAGCCCCAACAGGTAGTTGTGTATCAATCCCGCAACCTGGGTGAAAGCTTCAGCCCAGTCTACACCATAAAAGGCCGGGGCAACCTTACCAATCCCCGCATCAGCTTAGCTCAAAACAACTTACCCGTTTTGGTGATGACCGAGGTGCTGGAACGACGCTACCGTATTCTGTTTTCCAAGGCTGTGCGAGCTGACCAATGGACGGAACCTTACGAAATTTCTCAGAACCAAGTTCGTAACTTAAATTTTAATCCTAGTGTCAGCGTTTTGGGGAACCGAATCGACGTTGTTTTCCAATCCCTCGTGTCAACTTTAGACTTATTGAGCTATCAGCTTTTTTTAGTCACGAGCTTGGATGGAGGCACGAGTTGGCAACCCGAAATCAATATCACTAATTTTTCTGATGACGCCCAAGACCCCCTGCGTTTTCAAAACGATCGCCCCTTTCTCCAGCGCTACAAAGGTCAGCTTTGGCTTAGCTGGGAAAGAACACCACGGGGTCAATCCAAACGTGCCATGGTAATGCGTCTCAATGATCAGGGACAACGTGTGGGTGAGCCATGGGTGCTGAGCCAAGCCGAGGTAGTGGCAGAGGCAGTACGTCTTTTCGAAATTGATGGTTTTTTGCATGCCCTTTGGTTTGATAACAGAAGAGGGGAACGAAGCTTAAATGTTTCGCGTTTTGAAAATGAATCTTGGCTTATTCAAAGTTTGAGCTTGCCTCCGGGAGCTTCCTTGTTTGGAAGCCTAATTCCCAGCGTGCGTGGTTTCACCGTGGTGGGACAAAACATTCAAGGTAACCGAAGCACCGTTTTCTTGGTTGAACCCGATCTCCAGGTTCGCCCCCCCTCTCTAGTTGCTCAAAATTTTGATCCCACTAAAAGGTTTCGTCCTGGTGAATTCAACGTGAGACTTGGTTTTCCGGCTGACCCCTCTGGAATCTCGGGATACAACTTTGAGATCAGCAAGAGTCCTACGCCAAGCCTAGACCAAATTTTGAGCCGCCCCGTGACTCAGCCCGAGATTCGAATCAGGGCAGACACAGAAGGAACATGGTACGTTCACGCCATCATTCGGGATGGAGCTGGTAACTGGAGCAAACCAACTTCCCTAAATTTCCAAATTGACACAACACCCCCAGCACCGGTCACCATCAATCAACCCGAACTGGATGATGAAGGTTTCCTACCCGCAAACACCTTTGAAATTACCTGGACGCCTAACGATGTTGACGTTGTTTCTTATACTTACCGACTTCAATTCTTGAATGCTCGAACCGATTTTGATGCACAGTCGGTTGTTTTGGCCAGCCCTCCGCCGCAACCGCTAACCACCAATCCCTTCGCACAATTTAACAACCTTGAGAATGGCCTATGGGCCTTGAGCGTGGCAGCCATCGACGAGGCAGGTAACATCGGAGAGCCCCAAACCATCATCCTAGCCCTCCGAAGGTTCATTATTTACACCCGAATTGACCGCGTCATTGGTACCCAGGATGAGTTTGGTGCGGTTCAAATTCGAATTTTGGGGCGCGGTTTTCTGGGCGGTGGAAGAATATCACGCCTTTGGATTGAACACACCGATCGCGACCGTCTTGAAATTGCCGCCCAGAATTACCAAGTCATTTCCGACCGCGAGATCGTGATCAATCCACTGGTTGACTTAAAACAAGGATTTTACCGCGTGGGATTTCAACATAGTTTGCGGGGTGTCTTTCAATCGGGTTTGAGCATCTTTGTTGATGAAAAAGGGAATGTCAAAATTGGTGACTATAGCCCTATCGAATGGCGGTGGATTCCGATTGGCTTCTCGCGTTGGATTTTTAGTGTAGGTGCCTTACCGATGTTAGGCTTATTGAGCTTGCTTGCGGCCTTGGTCTTACTTTTTAGCTTGAGAACGTTTAGCTTGATCAATGACCAATTGGTATTGCGACGTTGGTATCAAATTATTCAAAATAGAGGTGTCGTAATGGACAAAATTTCCCTAACCACGAAGCAAAAGGTTCAAGGCTTAGGACTTCAACTCAAGTTTACAATTTCAATTTTGAGCTTGGCTATTCTTATTATTTTGATGCTCTCCATCTCACTTGGTTTTTTCATCACCGAAAATTCCCAACGTAACCTGGGTTCGGGTCTTTTACAACGAACCACGGTCTTGTTAGACAGCTTGGCAACCAACGCCAAAAACACCTTACCCGATGAATTTGTTCGTGACCTAGCCCTTATTCCTTCACAACGCCTAGCCATGAGCGATGCCCTCAGCGTCACCATTACGGGTCGTAAGCGTGGCGGGGGAGGTGGAACGCAGTTTGTCTGGGCTTCAGATGATCCAAACCTGAGTAATTACATCGAAGGCAGCTTTATTCCCGGTGAAAGCCTTATTCAAGACGATGCTACAGATGCAATGAACGAAATGGAACAACGCCTCAACAATTTGGGGGCTCAAGAATTAGGAGGCTTAAATGCGCGCTTAGCGGAACTAAACGCCCAAAGCCAAGCCTTATTGTTCCGCCAAGATGCGGAGGCCGAACGAATTCGACAGCTACTAGGAGATGAACTCGAACGAGTGAACCAGCAGATTCAAGAAGCCCTAAGACGGCTGGGGCAAGAAATTGAGTCCATCCCCCGATTTGATCCCACCGAACTTTCAGAAGACACCCCAACCTACCTCTTTTTCAAGCCAGTTCTTTACATCATCCCTGGTGAAAAATCCTACGTACAAGGTTTTGTGCGATTACGGGTCAGTGTGGAGTCCATTCTTGAAGATATCAAGTCCGCCCGAGAACAGCTAATTCAGCTCACTGGTTTGATTGCCTTGGCCGCCATGGCTCTGGGTCTCTTGGGTTCCTTCCTCCTTTCGGTCATTACCGTTCGACCAATCAATACCTTGGTAAAGGCCGTTGCAAAAATACGTGATACTGAAGATAAAGAAAAACTCAAGGGGTTCTCCGTCAACATTAAAACAGGAGACGAGTTAGCTGTTCTCGCCGATACCATCAATGAAATGACCGAAGGCCTGGTAAAAGCAGCTATAGCAAACAAGGATCTGACTCTTGGCAAAGAAATTCAAAAGATGTTTATTCCCTTGATCACTGATCCAAACGGCCGAAAAATGACCACGGGAAAACTCATAGACCCCATGGTAGAATTCTTTGGTTATTACGAGGGGGCCAAGGGGGTGTCAGGTGATTACTTTGATTTTACCAAATTGGATAATCACCACTATGCCATTATCAAATGTGACGTTGCTGGCAAGGGTGTCCCCGCTGCCTTGATCATGGTCGAAGTCGCCACCATCTTTTTGAATTACTTCAGGGATTGGAAAGAAGGAAGCCGCCTAACCCTCCCCCCACTCGCTGCCCGTATCAATACACTTTTAGAGGAACGCGGCTTTAAGGGACGTTTCGCTGCCTTGACCATTGCCCTTTATCAGACGAAAACAGGTACCTTAAGACTCTGTAATGCCGGAGACACCGTTATTAACATCTACTTGGCGCAAGAAAAAAGAGTCCTGGTTAAGGAACTCCCTCGCGCACCTGCGGCGGGTGTGTTTTCAACCGATTTAGTTGAAATGCAGGGAGGTTTTAAAGAAATCAGCATAAATCTCAAGGAGGGTGATACCGTATTCTTCTACACGGATGGTGTGGAAGAATCCAAACGCATTTACCGAAATGCAGAATTTCAACCCATCACCATACCCGCACCCCAAGGAGAAGGAGAAATTGGCGATGAAGAACTAGGGCCTGAACGCATCCATGGGATCATCGAAGCAGTTTTCAATCAGGGAATTTTTTCCCTTGACCTTCCCTATAGCCCCTGGCAAGGCCGACTTCTCGAATTTGATTTCACGACCTGCGAACCCACAGCCCAAAATGCTGTTTTGGCCATCGTCAGTGTTGAAAAAATCTGGCGTCTCATCGTCAATCCAGCCTTGACCAGCCACGAAAAGGTCAAATTCGATCGAAATGTCTACCAATTTTTGCGAGCCCATTTCAAACTATTCGATGAAGTATTTCGATTTGATCCCACCGATGATGAATTACCCGAGTATGCTTGGCTTGGCGGATTGCAGGAGGATGACCAATACGACGATTTGACCCTAGTTGCTTTACGGCGAAAGGCTTAACGCTTGCCCTTTCGAAAGGGCTAGGCTAAAATAAGCCATGCAACCCCGACAACGCGAAGGAACGTATAAACAACATGCCAAGTTTTTTTGTGAGAACTGTCACCATGAGGTTCCTTTCAATGCTGAAATTTGTCCCAAATGCAAAAAGATGTTTTCAGGTGTTCGATGTCCAGTTTGCCAATTTTCAGGACCGCCTCAACAGTTTCAAAATGGATGCCCAAGATGTGGTTATCAAGCCCGTCCAACCACCTTGGGAGGAAGTAAAGAGGTCACCGTTGAAAGAAAGAGAACCTCAAATACCAAACGATCAAGTCAAAAAGCAAATTATACATTAGGGGTCATCATTTTGATGGCTTTAATCATCATCATCACATTTATCATTTATTCCAATAGGTGAACCAGGGTGAAAGATTCTATTACCTCCTGGGTTATCGAATCCCTTCAAAAAGATATTGCCCCTAGGATCATTCAAAGTAAACTTATTGAACACCTTGAGAACTTTAAATACCGAGAGATTTTACCTCATTACCTTGCTATTCGTCGCCAAGTTGCTGACTTGGGAGTTGTTGACTTTTTAAGAATTCTCGAAGAAATCGAAGAACGTCTTTACCAGATCATCCAGCAAAAACGGGTTCAGCCAACACCAGAAGAGGCACATCGGATCAAGCAATACCTCACCATTGTTGAGAAAGAATTTTCCGAAATACGCCCCTCAGGTGACCGCGATTTTGAACTCTATTTGCAAGCTCGTAAGCGCGAAGACCGAGCAGAGGCCCGAAACATCTACACACGATTACTCAATAAATACCCCGATGTGGACATAAGAGCAAATCTTTTACGGTTCTGGCGCAAAGGTCGAGGGCTTTTTCACGTTTTGTATCTTGAGTCGCGTCTAGCCTTAGGCGAAAAACTTAACCAAAAAATCCGCACCTATATTCAAACCTTGGTAAATGCCTTTGCAGAAACAGGAAACCAAACACTTGCCCTGATGGGAAGTATTCGTCAGGCGACAAAAATTCTGCCACCTAACAAGCAGGTCGCGTTAAGCTTACTCGATAAACTATTGTTCTACAGTAATTTTTTGGGTTGGCATGCCGTTGAGTTTCAAAGTATTTACAACATCTTAAAATCTTTTTACGAAGAAACGCTGTTCCAGCAACGAAAAATTAGCCTAGTGACAGAATCTGATGCCTCGAAAAAGAAAACAAAGGTTATTCAGCAAATCGACTTGCAGAAGGTCAAATTTACGAGCGAAGACCTTCAAATGATCCTGGTATCGCCAAAAATTCAAGGAACTACCAATCTTACCCTTGCCTATTGTCGGAAATACTGGCTGATGGTTGGAGACCCAATTTTTGAAAACAAGATTCTGTTGTATAGCCAAAAATACCGAACATGGCATCATAGTATTTATCAAACAATTTTACGCGGTAAGATGATGCGTCAAGATGATGAAGTTATTCTCATGAACGTGTATAACGTTATTAGTAAGAGTTTGCCCTACGATTACGACATTCGACGTGAATTCATTATGCAAATGGTTTGGCGCAAAATAAAGCCACAAGCCACAACCAAAAAACGCCCTGGAGAGGGTGATCAAAACATTCTTCAAACTAAGACAGAAGCCTCGTCAAAAAAACAAAAAACAGCCCCAGAGGTTAAACCCTCTCCACCATCGAGGCAAAAACAACTAGGGTCTAAACCTAAAAAAGAAAAAGAATTAGCCCCCAAAAGGCCCGATAAAAATCCAAAACCTGAGATACCCAAAAAAGAACCTAGGGTCAATACAAAATCTGAGATTCAAAGCCGTGAAAAGCCAAAATTCCAACAATTACCATCTTCCATTGCCAAAAGCATCATGGAAAGAATTCTTGAAATCGACCAAACCGAACAGAAAAATTTACACTTGGTTTTTAGAAGAAATCTTGAAATTGAAATTGAAAAATTTATCCGAACGGTGGGCTACCTACAAAAAATTGATTTGAAGCCTTACACCATCAGCCTCGCCACCATTAGCATCAAAAATTTCATCCTCGAAAATATGAATTCAGTTAATCCTAATTGGCTGCTTTCAAAGGAGAGACTCGAAGTCCAAGAGTTGGGTATCGTGATCGATGATGTTCAGCCCATTATTGAAAGTTGCCTAAAAACTCTGGAAGGAATTTGAAATGGCCCACGAGACCCAATTGAAAGTTCGCACCTATGAATGCGATGAATACGGACATGTGAATAACGCCATTTACCTTAACTACTTGGAACACGCGCGCGTTGAATTTCTTGACGCGGTTCATTTTCCCTATCGAGAGTTACGACTGAAAGGTTTTGGCGTGGTGGTCACCGAGATCAGCATCAAGTATCATCGCGAACTTATCCCGGGTGACCTCATCCTAATTCATACCGTACCCGAAAAAATTGAAAACATTTCCGGGATATTTAAGCAAACCATCACCCGGAACTCAGAACTGATTGCCGAGGCAAAAGTAAGATGGGCCTTTTTGGACGCACAAGGTAGGCCTTGTCGCCTATTGGAAGAGCACAAAAAAGCCTTGCAGATTGAACAGCAAACCGGTAACGCCTAAAAGTTAAAAAGATGTAACCAAACGTCAATCAAAATTTGCAATGATATCGTCACCTTTTTGGCGGAGACGTTTGCCCAGACATTTAGCCATGTTGAGTATAATCAAAATAAAGCTTTGTGGGTTTGTATTTTTGATTTCAAGGAATTGGCGGTAATCAATCAAAGCAACACGAGATTCTTCCATCGCAGTAACACTTGCATGAGACGGTCCGCTATCTAGGAATTCGATCTCTCCAAAAAATTCCCCTGCTTTTAGGGTAGCTAGCATAATTTTTTTTCCTGTTTTAACTTGTTTTTTAGTAACCTGGAACGAACCCGTTAAAATAAAGTAGATCCCCGAGGAAATTTGTCCTTCCACCAAGGCATCCTCCCCCGGTTTGTAAACTTTTTCTGTAACCCTCAGACTGATACCTTTTAGCTCATCATGACTAAGTCCATAAAATAGCCCCTCCGAGGGTAAAACTTCATCAGCATTCATATTTGTATTTTAACATGACCTAGCCGTGTTTGCCAGTATTAAAACCAAAACTCTTAATCACCTTTTAGGAATAAGTCTATTGAGTAATCGATGAATTTAAACTAATTTTGTTTTTCAGCAACATCGCATCACAAAATTTAACAAACCATCGCTTCCACAGCTAATAAAAATTGAACGACACGAATTTTTTTGATAATTTATAACATACGCCATTATTGGGTATGATTGGATGCATTTTGATCCAAAGGAGTTCGAATGGGAAATAACCTCGGTGACGATTTGGGTTCTAAATTGAATAACATCTTAGAAGAAATTTTTGGGGCAGCAGAGTCAGTTAAAGAAAAGGTTTACTCCCAGGTAGAGAGGAGCCTTAACCTAAACGGGGAAGGTGCTGATTATTATCCTGCTTACAACTATCCCCCAATGAATGTTTATATCACCGAACAAAAGAGCCTTGTTTTTGAAATGGCCCTTGCCGGCTTTGATTTGCAAGACATTCATTTAAGCTTTCAGGGTGATTTCATGTACTTTAATGCAGATTGGAAACGCCCACCCCCACCACTGGTTCGAACTTGGCTTAAAAAGAGGATGAAAGCAAAATCAATTTTAGAGCAAAAATACTTTGTACCGGGAAATCGTTTTGATCATTCCCAAGCCTCAGCCACCTTTGTTAATGGTTTATTGACAATTACCATTCCTGCCTTGGCAATAAACCAACATCGAGATGAAATCGTCATAAAAATCAACGAAGGAACCTATTGAGCGACTTTCAAAATTAACTGTTAAAATTTTGTTAACGTTGTAGTCTTTCTTGATTTTTTATTCTTTTTATGTCATGCTGAAAACATGAACAAACTAGGTATCAACGATATCGTCAAAGAAAAGATGACAATTCGAGTCGAAGATGATACGGATGGGCTTTTAATTACAATCGATGGAATTATCGACATGGAAGATCCTGGTATCATCCTTGATCCTTTTTTCCAATCGGTTCATCAATCGAGTATTCAAAATAACATTCGAAAAATAAACGTCAATCTCACTGGGCTCAGCTTTTTGAATAGTTCCGGCATTAAGTGCCTTGCAAAGTGGGTCCTAAGTCTTAGCCAAGTGTCAGAAGATAAACGCTACAAAATCATCATCAAACAGAATCCTACCATCACTTGGCAAAAAACAAGCTTGATCACCTTGACCTTTGCCGCGCCGGGTTTGATTAGCGTCGTCTAATCTGAAAATAGTACAAGAAATTCTTGATTTCCCTTTCTTCCTTTTTGGGGAGAGGCCATCATTTTTTGGGTGCGGATGCCCTTTGTATCTAGGTGTTGGAGAAGATTCTCTAAGGTGTCTCTAGCTTCTTTCAAATCTAAAACGCCATCAAAGTCACTCATGCTCTTTCCAAACCTTTTAAACTCAAATTGTGGTTTGACAAGACACAAAACCCATTTTTCCGAGACTTTTCCCATTAAAAATGTAACGACCTCGTCAACGCTACGAAAACTGACATCGACGACAGCTCCTTGGGGAATAGGATCCAACGAGGGAATGTCCCAAAGGTTTGTGCCCTCTAAATTAACTACCCGCGGATCACGGCAGAGGCGAGGATCAAGAAAGCCACGTGCAACGTCGACGCTGTAAACGAGCTTGGCACCATGCTGTAGGAGAGAGTCGGTAAAACCTCCGGTGCTTGCACCTACATCCAGCACGACCTTATCTTTGACATCAAATTGCCATTCGGTCAGCGCAGCATCAAGCTTGTATCCAGCCCTAGACACAAAACGCTTTGGAGTCAGACTAATCGTCTGATTGGAATCAACCATGATTTTCGGATCACGAAGCGTTTGATTTTCCGACTTCACCTCACCGCAGAGGATGTAAGAAAGAAGTTGTTCACGGGAATAATTAGGCCATTTTTGAACCAAGAGATCGAGGAGTTTTATTTTCTTAGACATCGACCGGAAACAAAATTCGTTGGTAGTGCTGAACCTTACCCGAGGAGTTGTCAATGTCTAAGAGAATTCCTTGAATATGTAGTTGATCCTGGGGAGGTTCTGACTTGGCTGGAATTCCGCGAAGCATGCGTTCAACGGATGCCTCAGCTGAGCCTCCAATAACCCCCGCGGTGCTTCCACACATTCCTAAATCAGTAAGAAAAAAGGTTCCTTTGGGGAAATAACGTTCGTCTTGGGTAGGCGTATGGGTATGCGTTCCCAAGACGGCACTGACCAACCCATCTAAATGTAAAGCCATGGCTTCTTTTTCATCGGTAGCCTCGGCATGAAAGTCTACCACGATGCAAAGTGTTTCTTTTTTTGCTTTCTGAACAAGGTCTTGGGCTATGACAAAGGGGTCATCAATACTAACCAAACGACTTCGACCTTGAAGATTGATCACTGCTAATTGTGGGTTCGATAAAATAATCATGCCCTTTCCGGGTAACTTTTTGGAGTAATTGGCCGGTCGAAGAACAAAGGGCTCTTCTAGCGCCTTAAAAAACTCGCGCTTATCCCAGGTATGATTACCACCCGTGAAAACCCGCACTCCGCATTGCTCCAAGGTCCTAATGTGTTCCGGCAACGTGCCGTGACCATCGGCTGAATTTTCCACGTTGGCAATAATCAAATCGGGGTGGTGCTGATTGCTAATTTTGGGTAAACCATAAAAAACAGCCCTCATGCCCGGCTGACCAACGATGTCGCCGAGCACAAGGACACGAGTTAATTTAGACGGCATTAACGCGCATACTCCACAACACGCGTTTCACGGATGATAGTGACCTTAATTCGTCCGGGATAGTGCAGTTCACTCTCAATTTTTTTAGCGATTTCGCGAGCTAAATCCCGGGCCTGTTGGTCGTTTACCTTGTCGGTATTGACGATAATACGTAATTCACGACCTGCCTGGATGGCGTAGCACTTTTCAACACCTTCAAAACTTTCTCCGATCTGTTCAAGGTTTTGGAGGCGCTTGATGTAAGTATCCAAACTTTCCCGACGCGCACCGGGGCGGGAGGCCGAAATAGAGTCAGAAATTTGAACAAGCACTGCCTCAGGACAGGAAGGCTCAATGTCATTGTGGTGACTGGCAATCCCATTTACCACCCTGGGGTCTTCTCCACAGCGACGCGCCAATTCAGCACCAAGTTCAGCGTGGTTTTCATCCCCATCGCTTTCCATTCCCTTTCCAATATCGTGAAGTAAGGCAGCCCTTTTGGCAATTTTAACATCTAAACCTATTTCGGAAGCCACAGTTCCAGCAATGATGGCTACTTCTTTAGAGTGCGCCAACACATTCTGGCCGTAACTAGTGCGGTAATGCAAACGACCGAGCGCCTTGACAAGATCGGGGTGCATGTTGTGGATACCTAAATCGTATACAACACGCTCACCCTCTTCAATGATGGTCTGATTGATTTCCTTAGCCACCCGTTGCACCACTTCTTCAATGCGCGCCGGGTGGATGCGACCATCCGCAACCAACCTCTCCATGCTCACTTTAGCAATGGCGCGTCTGATGGGATCAAAGCAGCTGATCACTACGGCCTCTGGTGTATCATCAATGATGATGTCAACCCCAGTGAGGTTTTCCAAGGTTCGAATATTGCGCCCTTCTTTGCCGATGATACGACCCTTCATCTCTTCATTGGGCAGGGTAACGCTACTGACAGTCATTTCCGAGGTAACTTCAGAAGCTAATCGCTGAACAGTGGAAACTAAAAGTTCCCGTGCCTTTTTTTCAGCGGTTGCTATGGCTTCTTGCTCAATTTTATTGGCAAGCCCCTGAGCCTCGTGACGAACCTCGCCCTCAATTTTGTTGAGGACAATGGTGCGCGCTTCTTCCATCGAGAGACCAGAAATACGTTCAAGGTCTGATATTATTTGACGCTCTTTGTCAACTAATTGACTTTCACGTTCCGAGAGTTGACGCTCCCGTTCTTGGAAGCTTTCTATTTGTTTTTCTACTCCGGCAAGTTTGGCATCTAGGTTGTCTTCTTTTTGGATGAGGCGCTTTTCCAGTTTTTGGAGTTCAAGACGTCGTTCACGCAGCTCCTTTTCTTGATTGGCGCGCTCGCGTAACAGATTGTCTGTTGCCTCTAATAAAATCTCCTTTGCCTTGCTTTCCGATTCCCTAATAGCATCCTGCTTAATACGCTCAGCACGTTGTTCAGCAGAAGACAATTGATACTTTGCATAGATCCATCGACCAACTACACCTAGAATTAAACCTGCCAGGAGAGAGACCAGTGCAATGATAAGCACTTCCATTTGGTCCTCCTTTCAAGTCTATCCTTTAAATATAAATGTTTTTTGAATAAAGAGCAAGTAAAAATGAGTGTCAGTTATTTGATTTGGAGTTATTGGTTTTTTTATCGATCCATAAATCGCTAATCCATCGACGATGGCGATAGATTGGTGTATTTAGATAGTACTCATCGAGTACAAAAACCTTTTTCCCAAAATGCAGGCGGATCACGAAGTAGGGTGAACCTCCAAAAAAGTAGCGATCGATCCGTCCATGCGTCAAATCGTGATTGAAATAACGTTTTTCTCCTACCAAGGTTTTGACGACTAGTTCTTTATCTGAAATGATATAACCGTTTGGATTCCACAAAAAGCGCTTTAAAGTTGATAACAAGGTTGGAACAAGAATGAGCAGCGGAATCAGGCGTATGATCACATTTTGGACAGAAACAAAAATAAGAACAACAACGGCAACTTGAATAGCTAAAAGAAGGAGATAGGCAATCAAATTAAAACGCGAAACCTTCAGGAGAACTCGATTCCCAAGGTGATAACGAATTTGAGAAATCAAGCCTAACTTTTTGAATAATTGGAGGTTGGAGAAATTTCGTGGTAGGATAATCGATGAATCGTGTTTTCGAAATAAAACGAGGTGTTCCTTGTAGGGTACTTGGATCAGGGAACGGACCTCATCTAAGGGAACCTGAGTTTTGCCAAAGTCGTCGGAAAGAATGATTCGCTTATGTTCCTCATCCACTGAAATAACCCTGTCTTGATGAGTGATTTGAACGTGCAGACTATAGCCCAAAAAAATTAAGCCCGGGTAGGTGAAATAAACCAGGAAATAACCTAAGATGAGAAAACAAATTCCCAATAGACCAAAAATAAAGTACTCTGAAATCAGTCTATTTCGCGTCCTTGGACTGAAAGTACTCAAAATGACCTCTTTTCAATCACCACAAAGTTAACTAAACTGACAAGGAGGAAAAAAATTCATGTCCAAACATTATACCCGACCGCGCGTCCTTGTCACCGGGGGGGCCGGTTTTTTGGGTTCACACCTTTGTGAGCGTTTACTCCAACAAGGAAAGGATGTCATTTGCCTAGACAATTTTTTTACCGGTCAGAAAGCGAACATCTCACATTTGATGAGCAATCCCTTCTTTGAACTTGTTCGTCACGATGTGACCTTCCCCTACTACGTCGAAGTCGATGAAATTTACAACCTTGCCTGTCCCGCAAGCCCCATTCACTACCAATTTGACCCCGTTCAAACCACCAAGACAAGCGTTCACGGAGCAATCAACATGTTGGGATTGGCCAAGCGCACCAAGGCACGCATTATGCAAGCCAGCACCAGCGAGGTTTATGGCGATCCCGATGTGCACCCCCAGCGTGAAGATTATTGGGGTAGGGTGAACCCGATTGGCCCCAGAAGTTGCTACGACGAAGGCAAGCGTTGCGCCGAAACCCTATTTTTTGATTACTGGCGTCAGCACCAAATTGACATCAAGGTTGTTCGAATTTTTAATACCTACGGCCCACGCATGCACCCCAACGATGGGAGGGTGGTGAGTAACTTCATCGTCCAAGCCCTTGAAGGAAAAGAAATCACGATTTACGGTGATGGCTCGCAAACCCGAAGTTTTTGTTATGTTGATGATCTTATTGAAGGATTCCTGCGCATGATGGAAACTGAAAAAGGCTTTACCGGCCCGGTAAACCTCGGTAACCCCGGGGAGTTCACCATGCTTGAGCTTGCCGAATTGGTTCTCAAACTGACAAAGAGCAAGAGTAAGCTCACCTTCCTTCCCCTCCCCCAGGACG
>Ga0272446_1001098_pt1 | contig 40416 bp, 32 predicted proteins | sample YNPCB0061_FD_194587 | JGI IMG/M metagenome (GOLD analysis project Ga0272446, IMG submission 194587) | Hot spring microbial mat communities from Yellowstone National Park, WY, United States - YNP-CB-006-1 | ecosystem: Environmental > Aquatic > Thermal springs > Hot (42-90C) > Sediment | place...
CTCGTCGAGATGAAGTTCTATTTCCTGATCTTCCTCGTGCTGCTCGTGCGGCAGATTGACCGCGCGAAAGTTCTCCTCGGCGGCTGGCTGGCGATCAATCTGTTGACGACGATCTGGAAGGTCCCCGTCGTCACCCAGTTCTTCATCCCCGACTTCGCTCCCTATTTCATCGCCGGTGCGATGTTCTTTCTCGTGTCCCGCGAGGGGCTCGATTTCTACAAGCTCGTCGTCATCGGGATCTCCTACGGCGTGATCGCGGGGCGCGCGGTGCAGGGGCTGGGCGAGCTGAGCGATCGCTATCACACGCACTACTCGAAGCTCGTCGTCGTCGGGGCGATCGCCGCCTTCTTCGGGGTGTTCCTGCTGATCTCGACGGGGCGCACGCGGAAGATCGGGTCGTCGAAGTGGACCGTGCTCGGGGCGCTGACCTACCCGCTCTACCTGATTCACCAGAACGTCGGCTTCGCCATCTTCAACTCGTTGAATGGGCGGGTGAACAAACACGTCCTCATGTGGGGAACGACGGTGATCGTGCTCGTTGGTGCTTATCTGGTGACGCGGATCGAGCGCGTCGTCTCGAAGCCCTTCAAGGACGCGCTGACGCGTCTCATCATGCCGACGCCCAAACTCGAGGAAAAAGTCCATGACGCACGGGCTGGCCACGGCAGTTAGCGCCTTCGCGCTGATCGGATGCACGACGACCGCAGCGACGGAGAAGGTGGTGCAGGCGGCGGAGCTGTCGACGGTCTGCGCGCAGACGTACAGGGCCTGGACGCCGGTCGTCGGGCAGGACAATCGCGATATCCCGGCGATGCCCAAGCCGGCGAAGGGGAAATATTTCGTCGACCCGACGTACAAGACCTGCATCGTGCGCGCGACCGACCACGGCGCCGACGGGCTGGCGAGCTTCGCGCGCCACGAATATTCGCGCCGCCAGGCGTTCAACGCCGACGACTCCAAGCTGCTCATCACCAGCGCCGACGGGGGCTGGCACGTCTACGACGCCAAGACCTTCAAGTACCTGAAGGCGCTCAGCGGGCTGGCGGGCGACGCCGAGCCGCAGTGGAGCCCGACGAACCCGGACGTCCTCTATTACGTCCCGCGCAACGGCGTCGGGCTCAAGCTGTACGAGCACAAGATCTCGACGAACAGCTCGCGCGTCGTCGGGGACTTCGAGGCGCGCCTCAAGAAGCTCTGGCCGCGCGCGTTCGCCGCCTGGACGCACGACTACGGCAGCCCGTCGGCGGATGGGCGCTTCTTCGCGTTCTCCGTCGCCGACAGCGACTGGAAGGGCCTCGGGATCTTCACCTACGACCTGGCCAAGGATCAGATCATCGCCACCTACGACCTCCCGCCGGGGTCGCCGCAGGCGCTGTCGACGATCAGCCCGTCGGGGAAATACATCGTGGTGACGTGGGGCAAAGAGGGCGGGGCGACCGACCGCTTCACGCTCGATTTCAAGAACCGCATGCAGGTCTCGAAGACCGTCGAGCACTCGGACCTCGGCATCGACGCCAACGGCGACGACGTGTCGATTTCAATCGATTATCAGGCCAGCGGCGGGCCGGTCTATTACACGAACCTCCGCACCGGCGAGCGGACGAACCTCTTCACGACGTATCTCGCGCACACGGCGACGGCGATGCACTTCTCCGGCAAGGCGTTCAAGAAGCCGGGCTGGGCGCTCATGTCGACCTATCAGGACGACGGCGGAACGTCGAAGCGCCAGTGGCTGCACCGGAAGGTGTTCGCCGTCGAGCTCAAGCCGAACGGTCGCGTGGTCATGCTGGCCCACCACCACGCGGTCGCCGCCGGCTATTGGACCGAGCCGCACGGCAGCGTGAATCGCGATTTCACGCGCGTCGTCTTCAATTCCAATTGGGACAACAAGAGCGAATCCGACGTCGATACCTACATGATCGAATTGCCGCCGCGATTCCTCGACGACCTGCCGAAATAGCGCGCGATCAGCGCTTGCCCTGCAGATAGGCGGCGAGGGGGAAGCGATCGGCCATCGTCGGCTCGGACGGCTTCTCCGCGTCGGCTTTGCCCTGCATCTTGAACTTGATGTAGCGCTCCATCAATCCGCAGAGGGCCCAATAGCAGCCCATCACCGACCCTTCGAAGGTGGGGCTGCCGTAGATCTGGCCGAGGACCATGCACACCGTCGACATCGTGAAGCCCAGCGTGAGCGCGACGGCCTCGTGGTCTCCCGGCGGCGCGTTCATTCGCAGAAACTTGGCCAATCGAAACAGCGCGACCAGGAACATGATGTACGTGATGAGCCCCTGGGGCCCCGTCTCCGCCAGCGTCAGCACGTAGAAGTTGTGGGCGTCCATGCCCTTGTACTTGCAGTAATTGCCGATGCGCGTCTTGAATCGATTGAGACCGACGCCCATCGGATATTCGCGCCACATTCCCATGGCGCCTTCCCAGATCTCCCAGCGGCTCGCCGTCGAGACGTCGACCTCCTCGGCGCCGCCCTTGCCCTGCTGCTTGGTCTCCTCGGCGCGCTGAATGACGCTGTCGGGGAGGTAGTTCACGCTTGAGACGAGCACGATCCCGATCACCGTTGCCAGGATGACGCTCCTTCGCACGAGGAGCAGCGCCATCGACAGGAGGATGAGGATGTACGACTGCCGCGAATAGGTGAACAGCGCGCCCCCCGCGAGCAGCGCGATGCCGCCGATGGCGCCGATGCGCCACAGCTTCTGTCCCTTCAGGAAGAGCGCGAGCGCGACGAACATCGGCGTGAAGATGCCGAAGAAGACGCCGGCGCGATTGGCGTGATGCCAATCGACGCCGAATGGCCCCGACGCGCGCCGGAAGGGATTGTATTTGCCGAATCCGTAATCGAGACCTTCGCGGATCGCCTCCAGCCCAGCGACGGCGGCGATGATCATGATCCAGATGATCAGCTGGCGCGTGGTCTTTTCGTCCTGCCGGCAATTCAAATAGAGAAAGTAATAGAGCGGATAGAAGAGCGCCGTTTTCAGATAGACGAGATCGTCGATGATCTCGCGCGGCGCGAGCACCTGCGCCCACAGGAACGCGAGGCCCAGCGCGCCGTAGAACCAGAGGAGGCGCCGCTTCAGAATCGGCTCGCCGGTGTCCAGCATCTCCGGTTTGCCGCGCATGAAGAACAAGACGAGCAGGAAAATGAGGTTCGTCGGCGCCAGCGCCGGGATGCCGGTCTCCCACGGGAAATGGAGCTGGTTGACGACGAAGAGGAGCTGGAAAAAGAGGAGCAGCTTCAGCACGGCACGGCTCTCCCTACCATAGCACACGTGTGCTAAGCCTCTTCTCCATGGTGTCTCTCCGGACTTGGGGGCAGTGGGGGGCGGTGCTCGCGCTCGCCGGTGCAATCCACGCGCTCGGCGCGTGCAGCGATTCAGCCAACAACAACAACGGCGACGGCGGCGGCGGCGGCATGGGCGACGGCGGCGGTGGCGGCGGCGGCGGCGGCGGGATGACCGCGCTCGGCGGCGTCGACTTCCCGTGGCGGCTGTACGACGGCAGCGTCCCCGACGTGCCTCCGTCGACGACCGGCAAGACCTACTACTGCGACCCGGTCCACGGCAACGACGCCAACGACGGCTCGAGCATCGACAAGGCGAAGAAGACCTTCGGCGCCGCCCTCGATCGCGTGCGCGCCGGTGACACCATCCTGCTCGCGGGCGGCGTCTATCGCGAGCGCCCCGACTTCAACTCCATCTCGGGGAGCCCCGGCGCGCCGATCACCATCGGGTCGTACGGCCACGACACGGGCCGCCCGATCCTCGACGGCGGCGTGAAGCCGAACACCTGGACCAAGCACACCGCGCAAGGCCAGAACACCGTCTGGCGGACGTCGACGGCGGGGCTCCCCGACTTCGGCAACGCGCCCGTCCTCGGCATCTACGTGAGCAGCACGCGCGGCGAGTTCGCGCTCAAAGAGGTCATCCACGGTCAGGTGCAGCGCTACGACAACGACCCGCTGCCGCCGAGCCAGACCCAGGCCGACATCAAGGACAACAGCGGGAACTGGTACTACGACGCCGGCGCGAAGGTGCTCTACGCCGACTTCGGCAAGGCGCTCGGCAGCGAGGACCCGAACAACGCCGACGTGTCGCTCATCTACTCGAGCGCGAACAGCCACTCGCCGCTCATCGTGCTGACCGCCGGGCACGACTACCTCAAGTTCGTCGGCCTCGCGGTGCGCGCCGCCTCGTGGCACGGCGTCTACTCCGAGGCGAGCCACATCACGTTCGACCACTGCGACGTGAAGTTCAACGGCGGCGGCGGCATCTTCTTCGGCTCCGGCGAGACCGACACCCGCGTCACCGACAACAGCGTGATCGAGACGCGCATCTGGATGAACGTCCTCGACAACTGGCCGCGCTTCAACAACGGCAACACCGGCGGCGGGTGGCCGGGGGCGCTCTCCTGGTACAGCCAGTCGAACGTGCTCTCGCGCGGAAATGTCGTCTATCAGAATGGCGGCGAGGGGCTGATCGTCTGGGGGACGAACTCCGGCGGCGGCGGGGCGCACGTGGCGATGAACAACCACGTCCTCAACAACGTGATCTACGACAACTGGTCGGTGAATCTGTATATCGACAATACCCAGAACACGACCATCGAGCAGAACTTCGTCTTCAACCACCCGCGCGATCCGTCGACGACGTTCGACGGGCTGCTCGAGGCGTCGACCGGCTATCGCGAGGACTTCGGGAAGCGGCTCACGCCGGTGAACCTCAGCCTCGCCGACGAGCCCGGCTCGGCGTTCGATGGCCAGGCGCACCTCCAGGGCATCACCGTCATCAACAACATCTTCGCCGGCTCGAAGTTCGGCTTCGTCGACTACGACGACGGCACGAGCGGCACCGTGCACGGCCTGAAGAGCTGCGTGATCGCGAACAACACCATCGTGCTCACCGACCCGGCGGTCCCCGGGCAGTCGTCGTACGGGTGGCGCCATCTCTTCGCCGGCGGCAACGCCGACGCGAGCCGCGACAGCATCTTCCAGAACAACCTGATCGCGGTGTCGGCGGCGGCGGATCGCTTCATCGACGCCGGGCGCTCGGGCTCGACGGGCATCACCTGCGACGACAACCTCTACTCGGGCGGCGGCGGGTTCAGCACCTCCGATCAGTCGCAGAGCTTCTCGGCGTGGAAGAGCGCGCACTCCGGCTGGGACTCGCGCAGCAAGAACGCCGACGCGCTCCTCGAGGATCCGTCGGAGTTCGCCAAGACGGCGCTGGTGAGCGCGGTCTACGACTGGAAGAAGGCGGTGCCCAAGGCGGGCTCGCCGGCGCGCGGCGGGGGCGCGGACCTGTCGAGCCGCTTCACCACCGACTTCACCGGCGCGTCGCGCGCGTCCGGCGCCTTCGACGTCGGCGCGCTCCCCTCGCGCTGACGCGCGGGTCGCCGATGCGCGTGGGACACGCCCTCATCATCGGCGCGATGAAGTGCGGCACCACCAGCCTCTTCGCCTACCTCGATCAGCATCCGGACATCGCCTGTGCGTCGACGAAAGAGCTCGACTATTTTTCCGTAGACGACAATTGGGCCCGGGGGTGGGCGTGGTATCGCGCGCAGTGGCCGGCTGACGCCGCGACACGCGCCTGGGCGCTCGAGGCGTCGACCTCGTACACCAAGCTGCCCGCGCACCCGCACGCCGCCGAGCGCATCGCCGCGAGCCCGGCGCGCTTCAAGCTGATCTATCTGGTGCGCGATCCGCTCGAGCGGATCGAGTCGCACTACTCGCACGGACGGCGCCTCGGCTGGGTCGAGTCGCAGCGTCCGCTCGCCGAGCACATCGCACCGAGGCTGGTCCAATTCTCGCGCTACGCGACGCAGCTCGCGCCGTACGAGGCACGGTTCCCGGCGAGCGATCTGCTGGTCCTCGACGCCGCCGCGCTCGAGCGCGCGCCGGGCGAGGTGCTGGCGCGCGTGTGCGCGTTCCTGGAGATCTCGACGGAGATCACCTTCGACGCCAGCGGCCGCTTCAACACCGGCGCCGAGTGGGAGCGCCTGCCGGCGACTGCCACCGGCGAGGTCGAGCCGCGCGCGCGGCTCACCCCGGCGCAGCGCCGCGAGATCGCGCGCGCGCTCCGCGACGAGCTGACGGCGCTCGAGCGCCGCCACGGCATCGCCGTGCGGAGCTGGCCGACCTGGCGCGAGCTCGACGCCGTCGCGCGCTGAGCGGAGGATCGTCCCTCGATGCGCGCGCGCGTCGTCACGCTCGCCTGCGCGGCGCTCCTCGCCTGCGACGACGCGGGTGCGTCGAGTGCCCCTACCGCGCCGGGAGCCCCGAGTTCGCGCAGGAGCGCGCACCGCCCAACCCGGCGCACACCTTCGCGCTGGCCCGCGCGCTCGCCGATGTGCGCGGCGCGCATCGCTCGCCCGGCAGCCCCAACGCCGGCCTCGCCAACGGCACGCGCTGGAGTGATGCCCTCGGTGTGCACACCGACGTCATCGTTTCGAACGGCGCGTTCACCGTCGCTGGAATGTAGGTTTTCGCCGACATTGCCAGCGACGAGACCCCTTTTGTAACGTCCGCGCCACCCACGGAGGCGTGATGAATCGATTGGCTTTGTTGTTCTCGGCGATGGTGATCGCTTCGGGCTGCGGCTCGTCGGGGCGATCCAACCGCGGGGATGGGGGCGGGGGCGACTTCGATCTCGGCGGCTCGTTCGACATGGGCGGCGGCACCGACGACGGCTTCATCTACGTCCCGCCCGACGACGGGATGTTCGTCGTCGTCGATCCGAAGGACTGCGCCGAGGCGGCGGCCAACAAGTCGTACATCGGCTGCGACTACTGGCCGACGGTGACGGCGAACGCCGTGTGGTCGGTCTTCGACTTCGCCGTCGTGGTGTCGAACCCGGGGACCGATCCGGCGACGGTGACGGTGACCGGGCCAAATAATGTCAATCAAATGGTCACCGTCATGCCGGGCTCGATCCAGAAGATCGCGCTGCCCTGGGTGCCCGAGCTGAAGGGCGCCGACTCCGACGAGTGCGGCTCGTCGACGCCGATCTCGGCGTCGGTCTCGAAGACCTCCGGCGCCTACCACCTGGTCTCGTCGAAGCCGGTGCTCGTCTACCAGTTCAACGCGCTCCAGTACAAGGGCGGCACCGGCGGCAAGTGGGTCGACTGCCCGGGCACGAAGACGGCGTGCAAGCCGCCGGCGGGCAACAACCAGCCGATCGGCTGCTTCTCCTACTCGAACGACGCGTCGCTGCTCCTGCCGTCGACGGCGATGACCGGCAACTACCGCGTGGTGACCACGCACGGCGTCTCCAGCCTGCTGCCCGGCCTCGTCCCGGGTCTCCGCGCCTACTTCACGATCACCGCCACGCAGAACAACACGATGGTCAAGGTGAAGGCGTCGGCGACCAGCGACATCGTCGCCGGCAACGGCGGCATCACCGCCATCGCCAAGAACGCCACCAAGGACTTCGTGATGAACGCCGGCGACGTGCTCGAGCTCGTCGGCGGCGACAAGACGGCCGACGATCTGTCGGGCTCGCTGGTGCAGGCCGACAAGCCGGTGCAGGTGATCGGGGGCGTCCCCTGCATCGCCAACCCGTCGAACGCCTGCGACCACGTCGAGGAGACGGTGCTGCCGGCGGAGACCTGGGGGCAGCGCTATGCGGTGACGATGCCGACGGGACCGAAGGGGTCGCGCGCGCCGGCGACGGTGCGCTTCGTCGGCAACGTCGACGGGACGACGCTCACCTACGATCCGGCGGTGTCGGGCGCGCCGACGACGCTGAACGCCGGTCAGGTGGTCGAGGTCGACAACGTGAGCACCGACTTCGTGGTGACCGGCACCAAGGCCTTCTCGGTGTCGACGCTGCAGAAGAGCGCGTCGGTAGTCGACCCCGGCTCGTCGCCGCCGAAGGGCGATCCGTCGCTGAGCTCGGCGACCGCCATCGAGCAGTACCGCCTGAAGTACGTCTTCCTCGCGCCCGACGACTACGACGTCAGCTACGCGGACGTCGTCGCGCCGAACGGGGCGATGATGATGCTCGACGGCGCGGCGGTCACCACGACGGGCACGCAGATCGGCGGGACCGGCTACAAGGTGTTCCGCATCCAGCTCGGCGCGAACAACGGCGGCGTCCACACGCTGGTCTCCGATCTGCCCGTCGGCGTGCAGGTGATCGGCTACGGCTCGTTCACCAGCTACCAGTACCCCGCCGGCCTCAACCTCCTCTCGATCGCGCCGCCGCCCCCGCCGATCAACTAGACGTGGAACCCTGAGAGGGTTCCACACCTCCCGCTCCGCGGACCGGCAAAGCCGGCTCCGCTCCGCGACGGAGCGACGCCCGTTACCGACGGGAAACCGCTTGCGCGTGCGCAGTTGGGTGACACGCTGGCGGCCCATGCACGCTCACTCCATCGCCGCTCTCACGCTCGCCACGTCGCTCGCCGCTTGCAGCACCGTCCCGACGAGGGCCAACTCGACCGACCCCGCTGGCAACTTCCACGAGGTCTCGCAGGGCCTCTATCGCGGCGGCCGCCCCGACGAGGCGGGCGTCGCGCAGCTCGCCGCGATGGGCGTCAAGACCATCATCGACCTCGAGGAGGATCACACCGTCGTCGAAGAGGAGCGCGCCTGGGCCACCGCGCAGGGCATCGACTTCATCTGGCTGCCGATGATCGGCACCGCCGAGCCGGTCGACAGCGCCGTCGATCAGGCGCTCATGTACCTCGCCGACGAGAAGCTCCGCCCCGTCTACGTCCACTGCCTGAAGGGCATGGACCGCACCGGCGTCATCATCGCGCTCCACCGCATCTACAACGAGGGGTGGCCGGCGCAGAAGGCCTACGACGAGATGCAGGCGATGGGCTTCAACAACCTCCTCATGACGCTGAAGGACTACTTCGAGAAGAAGTCCGGCCTCGAGAAGTAACGTCACCGTTCGGCGAAACGCCGGCCGGCGATCTGCCCTATCATCCCGGCTTCGCCGTGAAGACGGTGTTCGAGAAGATCGCGGACCGAGACGAGGGCATCTGCCTGTACGGGATCGCGCCGCCGAAGCAGGCGACCGAGGCCGCCGCGTTGGCGACGATCGCGCAGCAGCAGGCCGAGCGGGTGCGCGCGCTCGGGCCCGACGGGCTGATCCTCTACGACATCCAGGACGAGTCGGAGCGCACGAGCGAACCACGCCCCTTTCCCTTCTTGCCGACGCTGCCGCCGGAGCGCTACGCCGACGTCGAGCTCGGCGCGGTCGCCGTGCCCAAGATCGTGTATCGCGCCGTCGGCGGCGAGTCGCGCGGCGCCTTCGTCTCGTGGCTCGAGGCGACGCAGGCGCGCGGCGAGCGGCGCTTCTCGGTGCTGGTCGGCGCACCGTCGAGCCGCTCGACGGCGACGCGCCTCAAGCTCGACGACGCGTACGCGCTCCAGCGCCAGCACGCCCCCGAGCTGGTGCTCGGCGGCGTCGCCATCGCCGAGCGCCACCAGCGCGCCTTCGACGAACATCGGCGCATGCTGGCGAAGATGGAGCACGGCTGCCGCTTCCTCGTGACGCAGGCGGTCTACGACGCCAGCTCGACCAAGTCGCTCCTGTCCGACTACGCGCTCGCGCTCGCCGAGCGCGGCGTCGCGCCGGTGCCGATCATCGTGACGCTCGCGCCCTGCGGCTCGCCGAAGACGCTGGCCTTCATGAAGTGGCTCGGGATCGGTTTTCCCCGCTGGCTCGAGAACGAGCTGCAGCACAGCGGCGACACCCTCGCCACGTCGGTCCGCCTCGCCGAAGAGATCTTCGCCGACCTGTTGGCGTTCGCGCGGCACAAGCGCATCCCGCTCGGCGTCAACGTCGAGAGCGTGTCGATCCGCAAGGCCGAGATCGACGCCTCCGTCGAGCTCTTCGCGAGACTGCGCAGGCTCCTCGCCGCCGGCTGAGCCGCGGCCTGACCGCTACGGCTTGGCGTCGATGGTGAGCGGCGGCATGTGGAGGTAGCGCGCCATCGCGCGCTTGGCGTCGATGTCGCGGAAGACGCGCTCGATCTGCACCGCCTCGAGGCCCAGCGCCGTCGCCACCTCCGCCGCGGAGATGCCGTGGTTCTTGGCGTAGAGGCAGAGGTCCATCTTGTCGTAGGGCAGCGAGAAGTAGAACTCCTCCTGCGTCTGCGGCAGCGAGTAGGTGTCCGTCGACGGCGGGCGCGCGCGGATCTCCTCGGGGATGCCGAGCGCCGCGGCCAGCGCGTAGACCTGCGTCTTGTAGAGGTGCGCGATCGGCTTCAGGTCCGCCGCGCCGTCCCCCAGCTTGACAAAAAATCCCTGGTCGTACTCCAGCAGGTTCGGCGTCCCGGTGACGGCGTAGTTCAGCCGATCGGCGTGGTAGTACTCGAGCATCTTCCGCGCGCGCTGCTTGAAGTTGGTCGCGGCGACGATGGCCAGGAAGGCGTCGTGCGTGAGGCGCGCCTTCTTCATCGTGCCGTCGGGCGCCTGCACCACGACGGAGAAGAGGCGGTACATGTCGCTGTCGATTACGCTCGGCAGGACCAGCTTCGACTTCCACCCGGGCTCGTACTCGGGGATGAGCGACTTGATCGCCTCGTCGCGCCGGCGGTAGCAGCCCGCGCCGTCGAGGAGCGGGGTGATGGTCTCGGTGATCGCCTTCACCCCGAGCGAGTCGGCCAGGAGCCGCCCGAGGCGCGCGTTGTCGTCGCTCGACTCGCTCTCCGGCAGCATGAGCGTCAGCATCTTCTCGGCGCCGAGCGCGCGCACGCACAGCGCGGCGACCACGCTCGAGTCGATGCCGCCGGAGATGGCGACGATGGCGCCCTTCTTCCCGAGCTTGCGGAAGATGGTCTCGCGGATCCACTGCGTGAGGCGCGCGATTTCCTTCTCGGCGTCGATGTCGAGCAGATGTCTCATGGGATGGTCGCTCAGCTCACTCGGAGAGGCCCGCGCGCCGCACCGCGCGGTTGAGGAACGGCACGAAGGCCGCGGCCGCCTTCGCGTTGCCCTCGCGCGAGGGGTGGCTGTCGGTGCCGCCGCCCGTCGGGAAGGCCAGGTAGTCCGATTTTCCGTCTGTCAGAATATCGTAGAGGTCGAAGGCCGCCACGTTCTTGCCGGCGTACCCCTTCAGCCACCCCTCGGGGCTCACCACCCAGGAGTTGAGCGCGCGCGCCCGCGGCCCGCTCGCGGCGAGGCGCGCCTTCGGCTGCGGCTTGCCCATCACCAGGCGCGCGAGCGACTTCCAGGCCGGCTCGCTCTCGACGCGCGGCGCGAGCGGCGGCGCCGTCAGGTAGACGAACAGCGTCTCGGGCCTCTTCTCGAACAGCGGGAGCAGCGACGCGAGCTGCTTCTTCGCCGTCTCCACCGCCGCGTCGTCGTCGAGCTGGTTGTTGGGAAAGCAGGACTTGAAGACCACGATCTGGTGCCTCTTCCCGTCGGGGAGCGCCTGATCGTTCTGCGCGATCGTCAGCACGCGATCCATCTGGTCGCGAAACTTCGGAAGCCAATCGGGGAGGTCGGTCTTGTCGCCGATTGCGCTGCCGTACGAGGCCTCGTGCACCTCGTACCCGGCCTTCTCGAGGAGCGCGCGCAGCCCGCCGCCCTCGGGGTGCGCCTTCCAGATCTCTTCGTCGACGCGCTGCTTCGGCCCGGCGTCGGCGAGCAGCCGCCCTCCGACGGAGTGGTGGATGAAGAGAAGCCGCAGCGGCGTCTTCGGCGGATCGGCGGAGAGGTCGGAGAGGGGCACGGGTGTGTTTCCATTTCTCGCGGGCGTCCCGTCGACCGCGCCTCCCCCCATCGGGAGGAGCAGGCCCACGCCGGCGAGCGCGAGCACGCCGAGCCCGATCACCAGCTTCTTCACGCCAGCGACGCTAGCACGCTTGACCGCTCGCGCGGAAACGGCGGTAATCGGTCGCGATGAGCCGCGGCGGTGCCGTCGTGTTGTCGGTCGTGGTCGCCTCCGCGGCCGCGTCGGCCGCCGCGCCGAAGCCTGGGAGCTGCGGCCTCGCCAAGCTCGTCGAGGGGCGCCGCGAGACCACCGCCCCGTCGCTGCCGAAGCCGAAGAAGGGCGTCGCCTGGGACGAGCCCGACTTCCACCTCTGCGTCACGCGCGCGACCGATCACGCCGCCGAGGGCATCGACACCTTCTCGCGCCACGACTACTCGCGCCGCCAGGCCTTCAACGCCGACAGCTCGCTCTTCCTCACCAACTCGCGCGACGGAGGCTGGTACCTCTACGACGCCAAGACGCTGAAGAAGCTGCACGCCCTCGAGGGCCTGGCCGGCGACGCCGAGCCGCAGTGGCACCCGAGCGACCCCAACGTCCTCTATTACGGCGACCGCAACGGCGGCCTCGAGATCAGGGCCATCGACGTGCGCGCCAACCAGCAGAAGGGCACGCTCATCGATCTGCACGGCAAGCTCCCCTGGCCGAACGCGCTGCGCGCCTGGACGAAGTCCGAGGGGTCACCTTCGCGCGACGGGCGCTACTGGGGATTCCAGGTGGAGACCGGCGACTTCCAGATCCTCGGCTTCGCCGTCTGGGACGCGGTCGCCAAGAAGCTCCTCGGGACGATGCCCGCGCGCTCGCGCCCCGACCACGTCTCGATGTCTCCGTCGGGGCGCTGGCTGGTCGTGTCCGGAGAGGACGGCACGGTCGCGTGGTCACCCGATTTCAAGCAGCGCCGCGAGGTCCACAAGAAGACGGAGCACTCCGACCTCGCCGTCGGAGCGAACGGCCACGACTATTATGTATCCATCGATTATCAGAACGACGGCAACGTCTTCATGGTCGACATCGACACCGGCGAGCGCACGGTCCTCTTCCGAACCTACCTCTCCGGCTCGGCGACGGCGGTGCACTTCTCGGGCAAGGCCTTCGATCGGCCGGGCTGGGTGCTGGTCTCGACCTACAACGACTACGGCCCGTCGCGCTGGTACATGTCGAAGGTGTTCGTGATGGAGCTCGCCGCGAACCCGCGCATCTACCAGCTCGCCTCGCACCACAGCGCGGTGAAGGACGCCTACTTCGCCGAGCCGCAGGCGACGGTGAACCGCGACTTCACGCTGGCGCTGTTCAACTCCAACTGGGGCGTGCCGGCGTCGAACGACGTCGACGCCTACCTCATCACCATCCCGAAAGGCTCCTTCCCATGAGTGACGACGTCGCCAACGCGGAGCGCGACGAGCGCGCCGCCATCTTCGCGCGCGGTCATGCGCCCTTCATGGGGCGCGACTTCTTCGTCGAGCCGGGGACGCTGATCCCGCGCGAGGTGAGCGCCATCCTCGTCTCCACCGTCGTCGAGTTGGTGCGCTCGGGGGCGCTCGCGCCGTCGGCGCCGGGCGAGCCGCTGCGCTTCGTCGATCAGTGCGGCGGCTCGGGCAACGTCGGCTGCGTGCTCGCGCTCGACGTCCCGGGCGCGCACGTCTGGTCGACGGACCTCATCCCGGCCTCGTCGGCGCTGGCGCGCAAGAACGTCGAGCGCCACGGCCTCGGCGATCGCGTCACCGTCGCCACCGGCGATCTCTTCAAGGCGCTCGACGGCCTCGGGCTCGAGGGCAAGATCGACGCGGTGACCTGTTCGCCGCCGTTCATCTCGAGCGGGCGGCTGCAAAAAGATCGCGCCTACCTGCTCGCGCACGAGCCGCGCGAGGCGTTCGACGCGGGCCCCTACGGCGTCGCCATGCACATGCGTCTCGTGAAGGAGTCGCTCCCGATGCTGCGCCCGGGCGGCTACCTCGTGCTCGAGTTCGGCGAGGGGCAGGCCAAGCAGGTCGAGGGGCTGGCGACGCGCTCGGGCGGCTACGACGAGGTGCGCGTCCTCCACGACGCCGCCGGGGTGGCTCGCGCGATCTGCGCGCGGAAGCAAGTTGTCGCTCCCGCCGCCGTATGAGACGGTAACGAGGCGACCATGTTCGAGCGCGTGCGACGGGATCTTCAGCGCTACTTCACCTTCGAGAGCCGCACCGGGACGCCGGGGCTCGCCGAGAAGGCGGCGATCGTCCTCAAGAACCACGCGCTCAAGGGAGTTCTTGTCTATCGCTTTGGCGCCTGGATCCACGAGAAGGCGCCGCCCGCGCCGGTGCGCCTCCCGCTCAAGCTCGCCTACCGCGCCCTCGACGAGGCGGTGACCGCGCTCTGGGGGATGCACATCCACGCCACCGCGCAGATCGACGGCGGGCTCTACGTCCCGCACCCCTACGGCATCCTCATCGGGCGCGCGCGCCTCGGGCGCGACTGCAACATCAGCCAGGGGGTGACCATCGGGATCCGCCCCGGCGGCGACGAGGCCGAGGGGCTGCCGACGATCGGCGACCGCGTCTGGATCGGCCCCGGGTCGATCGTCTTCGGCGGCATCACCGTCGCGGACGGGACCGCCATCGGGCCGCTCACGGTGGTGGGGCGCAACCTGCCGCCGCGCTGCCTCGCCGTCGGGAACCCGATGCAGATCCTCAAGAAGGACTACGAGAACACGACGCTGATCTACGGCACGCGCCCGGTGCCGAAGTAGCCGACGCCGCGCTAGGCGGCGACGGCGCGCTTGCGGGCGACGTAGGCCTCGATGCGCGCGATCGAGTCGAGGTTCTCCGGGACCATCTCGTCGTCGGCGACCTCGATCTTGAACTCGTGCTGCAAGAAGCCGATGAGCTCGAGCACGCCCGTCGAGTCGATCACCCCGCGGTCGAGCAGCGAATCCTCGTCGCCGAGCGTCTCGCCCTCGGGGATATAGAAGTTCTTCTCGATGAAACCGCGCAGGGTCGCACGCATGGGAGGTGCGGCGACCCTAACACCCGCTCGATTCGGTCGCAATCGGTTGGACCCGTGGTATCTCACCTGCCAAACCATGCGCATTCGATTCCTGGTGGCGGCCGCGTTCGCGTCTCTGATCGCGGTGGGGTGTGACTCGACGAGCTCGAACGTCGGCGACGGCGGTGGTGGCGGTGGCGGCGGCGGCGGCAACGACGACATGGGCGGCGGCGGCCCGATCAACCCCGGCCCGCTCAATCTGTGCGACGGCCTGGTGCAGGACAAAGCTGCGCACCCGATGACCACGCTGGCCAAGCCGGCGCAATTCGCCGCGGTCACCGACGTCGAGTTCAAGACCACGCTCCGGCGCGTCACCTCGGTGGCGCAGTCGGGCGACAACCCGGCGATCCGCCCGCTCTACTCGACGGTGTCGGCCTTCAACGCCGACGAGTCGCTGTTCGTCCTGTTCAACGTCGCCGTCGGACGTCACGAGCTCTACGACGGCAAGACCTACCAGTTCGTGCGCGACCTCAACGAGCTGAACCCGCCCGACATCGAGCAGCTCTACTGGTCGACGACCGATCCCGACATCCTCTACCTCGTCGAGCAGCGCGACTTCATCGCCTACCACGTCGCCGGCAAGCGCAAGGAGAAGCTGACCACGTTCTCCTTCTGCTCGAGCGGCGCCACCGGCGGCAGCGACCCGATGTTCACCTCGTTCGACTCGGCGCGCGTCGGCCTGAGCTGCGGCGACCAGGTGTTCATCTACGACCTCAAGGCCAACAACGTGATCGCGCGGAAGACCATCACCGAGAACCCGGCGCAGGTCGCGCCGTCGGGGACGCTGGCCTACCTGAGCGACTCGGGGCGCGTGACCGACGCGTCGCTGAACGTCCTGCGCACGCTCGACCTGAAGGAGCCGTTCGGGCACGCGTCGATGGGGCGCTGGCCGACGGGGCAGGACATCTGGGCCGGGCAGGTCTTCGACAACGGGCCGCGCGGGAACGACGACATCGGGAACCTCGTCCTGTTCGATCTGACGACGGGGAATTCGAAGACCATCATCGGCCCGAAGACCGGCTATCCCTATCCGCCCGACGGGCACATCTCGTCGATGGCCTACAAGCAGCCGGGCTGGGCCTTCGTGTCCACGTTCGGCAACCACTCGGGCGCGGGGCTCCTCGATCTCGAGATGCTGGTGGCCAACACCGTCGACGGCACCGTCTGCCGCGTCGGACGCCACCGCAGCTGGGGCAAGGACAACACCCACCTCCAGGAGCCCTACTGGGCGGAGGCGCACACCGTCCCCACCCCGAGCGGCACGCGCGCGCTCTTCGCCAGCGACTGGGGCAACGGCACCACCGTCGACACCTACGTCCTCGAGCTCCCCAGCTACAAGCGCTAGACAGAAACAGAGGATTCACAGGAGGACGGAATAACGATCCTGAACGCGATGGTGCGAACGAACACGCCCTGGCGCGCGCTTCAGGCTTGACGGAGGTAACGGCTGCTCCTGTTAAAAAATCTGTCTAGCGCAAATCGGTCTTCTTGATTTTGCCGGTGGTGGTCTTGGGGAGCTCGGGGACGATGACGATCGTCTTCGGGACCATGAAGCTCTCGAGGCGCTTCTGGCACTCCTTGATGAGCTCCTTTTCGGTCATGTCGACGCCGGGGTCGAGCACCACGAACGCCTTCACCGCGTGACCGAGGAGCTCGTCGGGGACGCCGATGACCGCGGCCTCGCGCACGCCGGTCACGTTCATCAGCGCGTTCTCGACCTCTTTCGGCGCCACCTTCTCGCCGCGCGACTTGATGACGTCGTCCATGCGGCCGACGAAGTAGAGGTAGCCCTCGTCGTCGAGGCGGCAGTAGTCGCCGGTCCACAGCACCATCTCGCCCGGCAGCGGCCCCGGCTTCAGCTTCTTCGCCGTCGCCTCGGGCTTCTCCCAGTAGCCCTTCATCACCGTCGCGCCGCGGATCACCAGCTGTCCGACGGTGTTGGGGCCGACCCGGTTGCCCTCCTCGTCGACGATCCAGAGCTCGGTGTTGGGGATGGCGATGCCCACCGACTCGGGCTTGCGATCGAGGTCCTTCGGCGGGAGGTACGTGCAGCGCTTGCACTCGGTCAGGCCGTACATCGAGTAGATGCGCGCCTGCGGGAAGAGCTCCTTCAGGATCAAAATATGCTTGACGGGAAGTGCCGCCGCCGTGTTGGTCACATATCGGATAGACGACAAATCGTACTGCGCCAGCGACTTCATCCCGGCGATGGTGGCGAAGATCGTCGGCACGCCGGGGAAGCCGGTGACCTTCTCTTTCGCCATCACCGTCAGCACCTGGCTGGGGAAGGCGAACGAGCGCTCGAGCACCAGCCGCGCGCCCATCCGGAAGGCCATGATCATCTGGTAGAGGCCGTAGTCGAACGCCAGCGGCAGGACCCCCAGGATGACGTCGTCCTCGACGTTCTCGAGGTAGGTCGAGATCGACGTCGCCGCCGTCAGCATGTTGCGGTGGGTCAGCATCACGCCCTTCGGCTCGCCCGTCGAGCCGGAGGTGTAGATGATGGCCGCGAGGTCGATGTCGATGGTCACGTTGCGCGGCGGCGCGCTGCGGTCGCCCGAGGCCAGCGCGTCGTCCCAGGAGACGTAGCCGGGGAGCCCGTCGGTCGCTTCCAGCTTCCCCGAGACGATGGTCGTCTTGAGGTGCGCCGACTTCGCCGCCGCGGGCGCGAACACGCGGCCGATGTGCCCGTCCGAGATCAGCGCCGTCGCGCGGCAGTCGTTGAGCAGGTATTCGAGCTTGTCGGTCTTCGTCAGCGGGTTGACGATCGAGACCACCGCGTTGGCCTTCAGCGTCGCCCAGAAGGAGACCACCGTCTCGACGGTGTTGTCGGCGAAGACCATCACCCGATCGCCGCGCTGCACGCCGCGGGCGACGAGCGCGTGGGCCAGCGCGTTCGAGCGCGCGTCGAGCTCGGCGTAGGTCACGCGCTGCTGCTGGCAGACGAGCGCGATCTTGTCGGGCAGGCGCGCCGCCGAGTCGGTCAGGTAGTCCTGGAGGAGGGGGATTCCCTTGGGCATGGGCGGAGGCTCCGTCAGCGTTCGATCATCGTTCGGTGAGGGTCTTGAGCTCGACGGCGCGCGCGGCGGGCTGCTGCGCGATGAGCTCGCGGTGGAGGAGCTGCGTCGACAAGACGGCGACCACGGCCATGTTGTCGGCGTTGGAGAACTGCGACTCGTTGGCGCGTGCTTGACACTTTTTCCAGAGGTTCCCGACCACCCCGGGGTCGAAGACGCCGACCTCGCGCAGCGCCGCGTCGCTCATCCGCTCGGCGATCCAGGCGGGCGCCTCCGCCCCGACGAAGGAGAGCGCGTCGGGCGCGCGGTAGGGCTGCTTCTTGCGCCGCGACACCGACGACGGCAGGAGCGCCGCGCCGAGCCGCTTCAGCACGTGCTTTTCGTCGAGCACCTTCAGCTTGTGCTCGTCGGGGAGCGAGTTGGCCAGCTCCATCACGTCGCGATCGAGGAAGGGGAAGCGCCCCTCGACGGAGTGGGCCATCAGCATGCGGTCGCCCTGCGACGACATGAGGTACCCGGAGAGCAGCGTCCGCACCTCGAGGTACTGGTCCTGCCCGAGGAACGACCAGCGCGCGAACTCCTCCGGCAGCGTAGACAACAATTCCGCCCGGGCGTCGCGCCCGGCGAGCGCCTCGCGGATCCCCGTCGAGAACAGGCGCTTCAGCGCGCTGGTCGTCCTCCAGCGGAGATCGTGCGAGAAGCCCGGCTGGGCCCACCCCTCGAGGTTCTGCCCGAAGAAGTGGCGGGCCATCGCCTGCTGCGACACCGGCGAGCGCGCCAGGTACGGGTAGAGCCGCTCGAGGAGGCGCGGCCGCAGCGTGGACTGCGGGCGGCGCGCCCAGAAGCGGCGCACCTTGGCCTCGCGGAAGAGGTCGTACCCGGCGAACATCTCGTCGGCGCCCTCGCCGGTGAGGACGACCTTGATGCCCGAGTCGCGCACCAGCTTCGACAGCAGATAGAGCGGGGCGGGCGCGGTGCGGAGGATCGGCCGCTCGGTGTGGCGGATGACCTCGGGGAAGACGTCGGCGATGTCGCGGCGACGGACGACGATCTCGGCGTGCTCCGACTTGATGTGCTGGACGACGGCGCGCTGGAACTCGGTCTCGTCGTACTCGGCGTCCTCGAAGCGCATCGAGAAGGTCCGCAGCCGCTCGCGGATGTGGGCCACGCCGAGCGCCGCGATGAGCGACGAGTCGAGCCCGCCAGAGAGGTAGCTGCCGACGGGGACGTCGGCGCGCACGATGCGGAGGTGCGCCGCGCGCTCGAGCGCCTCGCGCACCGCCACCACCGCGTCGTCGATCGACCCGGTGAAGATCCGGTCGTAGCGCGGCTGCCAGTAGGCGCGGTCGGTGCGCGCGCCGTCGGCATTCACGTCTATCGATAATACGTGGCCCGGCTCGAGCTCGGTGACGCCCGCGAATGGCGTCCGCGGCGCGACCACCGTCCAGAAGGTGAGCGTCTGGTCGAGCCCGACGGGGTCGAAGGCGCGCGGGATCGTTGCGTCGCACGCAAAGATCGCCTTCACCTCGCTGGCGAAGTAGAGCCGCCCGTCGTGCTCGCACAGGTAGAGCGGCCGCACCCCGACGCGGTCGCGCGACAGGACCAGCCGCCCGCGCCGCGCGTCCCACAGCGCGATCGCCCACTGGCCGTTGAAGCGCGCGAAGGCCTCCTCGCCCCACGCCTCCCACGCGTGGACGATGACCTCGGTGTCGCTCTGGGTGCGGAAGTGGTGCCCGAGGGCGACCAGCTCGGCGCGCAGCTCGACGTAGTTGAAGATCTCGCCGTTGAAGGCGATCCACAGCGTCTCGTCCTCGTTGCAGAGCGGCTGCTGCCCCGTCGCCAGGTCGATGATCGAGAGGCGCGCGTGCGCCAGCCCGGCGCGCCCGTCGCGGTAGGCGCCGAACTCGTCGGGGCCGCGGTGGTAGAGGGCCCCGGCCATGGCGCGGAGCTCCTCCCTCGACGGCGGACGGGCGTTGGGGAGCAGGGCGACGATGCCGGCGATGCCACACACGAGAAAAAAAAGTATCATGCCGAGAGGCCTTTCGATCGAGCGACGAACGTCGCATACGGGGTGGGATGGAGGGTTTGGTCAGCGTCGTCGTTCCCAGCTACAACCGCGCCCGCGTCGTCGGGCAGACGCTCGACAGCGTGCTCGCGCAGACCGTGCGCGCCCTGGAGATCATCGTCGTCGACGACGGCTCGACCGACGATACCGAGGCGGCGATCCGGCCCTACCGTGACCGCGGCGTGATCTATGTGCGCACCGCCAACCAGGGGCTGGCGGCGGCGCGCAACACCGGGATGCTGATGGCCCGGGGCGAGTACGTCGCCTGGCTCGACTCCGACGATCTCTGGAACCCGGAGAAGCTGGCGGTGCAGCTGGCCTTTCTGCGGCGCCACCCCGACACGGTGCTGATCGGCTCGGACTTCTCCGCCTTCGACGAGGAGGACGGCTTCTTCGAGCGCTCGCACGCGCGCGCCTACTACGCGGCCATCGCGCGCGCCGGGGGCCTGCCGAACATCTTCCCGCGCCGCTCGACGCTGCCGACGGCGGGGCTGGCCCCGGACGTCGCGCTCCCGCCCGCGATCGACGTCTACCACGGCCCGGCGTTCGACGCGCTCGTCGGCGGCAACTGCCTCCACCCGCCGACGGTGCTGTTCCGCCGCGACGTCGCCGCGCGCGTCGGCCTGCTCCACAAGCGCTTCGGCCGCGACAGCGACTACGAGTACCTCCTGCGCCTCAGCCGCCAGGGGCCCGTCGCCTACGTCGATCACCCGCTCATGCGCTACCGCTACGCGCCCGACCAGATGTCGTCGGATCGCTACCTCGCCGAGATCGCCGCCTCGCGCGTCAGCGTCCTCGACATGCTCAAGCGGCGCGACCCGCACCTCCTTCGTCGACGGGACTTCCGCCGGCGCCTCGGCTATTCGCACCTCGCGGTCGCGCACACGCTCTCCGACCGCGATCGGGGCGAGGCGGCGCGCCATCTCGTGCACAGCCTCGCGTGGGGCTACGTGGACGGGTACACTGCAAAGACGGTCGCGAAGCTGGTGCTGCCGCGCGGGCTGGTGGCGCGGGTTCGCCGGCGATAGGGACGCGCGGCCGACGGGCGGGGGCGAGTGATTCAGATCCGGCTGCTTGACGCAAATGACTGGGCGCTGCAGCGCGAGCTCCTCGGGGAGCGGTTGCCGCGCGAGGATCTCGACGCGCGGCTGCGCTGGCTGTACGAGGGGAACCCGGCGGGGCGGGCGCTCGTGTGGGTCGCCTTCGACGAGGCGAGCGGGGAGGCGTCGGGGCTGACGGACCTTCTTCCCGCGCCGCCTGTGGATCGACGGCGCCGAGGTGCGCGGCGCCCTCGGCGGCGACATGTACGTACGGCCGAAGTTCCGTCGCCGCGGCATCGGCGCCGAGCTCTTCCGGTTCGCGCGGCGGGACATGGACCGCTTCGGCATCCGCGTCATGTTCGGGACCCCGATGCGGCCCAACGTCACCGCGCTGAAGACGTCGGGCTCGACGGTGCCGGAGGAGGCGGTGGTCCGCTACGCGCGGCTCCTGCGCGCCTCGGCGGCGCGCCTGTCGTGGGTGCCGCGTCCGGCGCGGGCGCTCGTCGACCGCCTGCTGGCGCCGCGCCCGCGCGACGGCCTTCGGCTCGAGCCGGTCACCGGCGTCGACGGGCGCATCGACCGGCTGTGGGCCGAGATGCGCGGCGAGCTGCAGATCGCGACCATCCGCGACGCCGCCTTCTACGCCTGGCGCTTCGTCGCCGCGCCGTCGAAGCGGCAGCGCCCCTACGTCGTCGTCGACGGCGCCGAGGCGATCGCCGCCTGCGCCCTCGAGACCGTCGGTGAGAAGCTGCGCGTCGTCGACCTCGTGGCCCCCGCCCGTCGCTGGCGGCGCGCGCTCCACGCCATCGCCGCCGCCGCCGATCAGGAGACCGGCCTCGAGATGCGCCTCGCCACCGCCGACGGCGCGCGCCGCCGCCTGTGGACCGCGGCGATGTTCCCGCGCGACGGCGATCCGATGAGCATGCTGACCCCCGAGTCGGCCGTCGGCGTGGCGCCGTTGCACGATCCGGCGCGTTGGTATCTCACCTGGGCAGATACCGACATCGACCACGTATGAAATCGGGGTGACGCCGCGTGGCGAGAGAGTTCTGGTATGCTAAGAACCGCCTTCGTCACGTGACCCGTCCATGACCCCCTCAGGCAACTCCATCGGCGATCTCCTGGCCTTGCTCCTCAAAGAGGGCAAACGGCGGATCGTGCTCCTGACGGCGATCTTCTCGGTGGTCGCCCTCGCCGTCCTCGGCGTCGGCGTGATCATGCCCAAGCGCTACGACTCGTCGACGGTCATCCTGGTCGAGTCGAGCAACATCGTGAAGCCGCTGCTCGACGGGCGCGCGGTGCCGACGGGGATCACCGACCAGATCTCCATCACCCGCGAGGTGATGCTCTCGAAGCGCATCATGCGCGAGATCCTCACCTTCGGCGGATGGATGGACCCGCCGCCGGATCCGCGCGAGGAGGAGCGCAAGATCTTCCGCCTCCGCTCGCGCATCAAGATCGAGAGCATGCGCGAGGAGCTCGTGCGCATCTCGTATCGCGACACCGATCCCCAGCGCTGCTTCAAGATCACCAACAAGCTCGCCGAGATCTACATGCGCGAGTCGAGCGCGGCCAAGACGCGCGAGAGCCGCGAGGCGTTCGACTTCATCGACAAGCAGGTGAAGGAGTACGGCGAGAAGCTCACCGACGCGCACGAGAAGGTGCTCGCCTACTACCGCGGCGTCGATCCGCGCGTGGCCCCGCCGACGCCGGCTCCGGCGCCGAACGGCACGCCCACCCCGCCGCCGCGTCCGACGGGGCCGAAGATCCCCGCCGAGGAGCTCGCCCGGCTGCGCGCCGAAGAGGCGACGCTGACCGCGCAGCTCGGGCGCAAGCCGGCGACGCCGACCACGCCGCGCGCCGACAACCGCGCCGAGGAGCAGTTCCGCCAGCGGGTGGTGCAGCTCGAGATCGATCTGCAGCGCCTGCGCACCACGTACACCGACGAGCACCCCGACGTGCGCCGCCTCACGCGCGAGCTCGCCAACGCCAAGGAGGAGCTGCGCCGCGCCGAGCAGGCGCGCCTCGACGGCGAGAAGGCGGCGGCGGCGACCAACGCGCTCGACGACCAGGTGACCGCCGCGGCGCGCGCCCGCCTCGAGGAGGTGCAGCGCCGCATCGCCGCCGCGACGGGGACGCCGGTGCCGCGTCGCCGCACCGCCACCATCGCACCGCGCGTGGTCCCCGAGGCGCAGCTCGATCCCACCATGCGCACCGTCGGCTCCGACGCGACGCTCTCCGAGCTCGTGCGTCGCTACGAGGCGACGCGCGACATCTACCAGGACCTCCTCAAGCGCCGCGAGAACGCGCGCGTCTCGATGGAGCTCGACGCGCAGCAGCGCGGCCTCACCCTGCGGATCCACGAGCCGGCCGAGGTGCCGCTCACGCCGACGGGGCTGCGCCTGATGCACTTCAGCGCCGTCGGGCTGGTGCTGGCGATCCTGATCCCGTTCGGGATCCTCTTCGCCATCGTGCGCCTCGACCCGCGCGTGCGCACCGCCTCGCAGATCGAGCGCGTGGCGAAGGTGCCGCTCCTCGTCAGCATCCCCTACACGCCGGCGGCGCGCGACAAGACGCGCGACCGGAAGAGCGCCATCCTCGTCGGCCTCATGCTGATGCTGGTGTTCGCGGTCTACATCGGCCTGTTCGTCGTGCGGCAGAAGATGGCGCAATGACGGCGCGCGCGGAAATCCGGCGCGGCACACGAGCCGCGCTCCAACGACGAACCGACGTGGCCGCGGCCGATGCTGCGCGCGCCGCGCGGGTTTGGGGGCGGAGCCCCCAACGACAATGAGCACGACGGGGCGGCGTGGGGGCAACGGCAGCTTCGGGCGTGAGGGGGACAACCCCGAGGACACGCGGCCCGACGCGATGCCGACGAGCCGCGCGCTCGTCGTGCAGCCCAAGAAGAGGTCGCTGCTCTCCGTCGAGCAGGGGCTCCCGCCCGTCGCTCAGCGCCTCCCCGCGGGGATGGCGACGACGGAGCAGCTCGACGCCTTCCGCGAGCTGCGCACGCGCCTCCTGGCGATGGCCGACGGCGTCGGCCTCGGCTACTTCTCGACGCTGGTGGTGCCGCTCAGCCCCAACTCGGGCGCCAGCTTCGTCGCGCGCAACCTCGCCGCCGCCTTCACGCTCCAGGAGCGCTTCGCCGTCCTCGTCGACTGCAACATCCGCCACCCGACGCAGCACGTGGCGCTCGGCGCCCGCGTCGAGGACGGCGGCCTCTTCGACTTCCTCGAGCAGCCGCACAACAACCTCGAGCGGCTGGTGCGCCCGACGGGCGTGCCCGGGCTGCACCTGATCCCGTCGGGGCGCCCGCCGAACTCGCCGCGCGAGTACTTCTCGTCGTCGCCGATGCGCGCCCTCATGGCCGCGCTCCGGCAGGAGCACTGCTACGTGTTCCTCGACGGGCCGCCCATCAAGGGCTCGCCGGACGCGCGCATCCTCTCGGACCTCGTCGACTTCATCGTGCTCGTCGCCGGCTACGGGCGCGACACGACCGCAGCGATCGCGCAGGCGGCGGCGATGTTCGACCGCGCGAAGTTCGCCGGCGTCGTCTTCAACGAACGCGGTTGACCGTCGGTGCGCGGGCACGATAGCCTTCGAATTCGTGAGGGCGCCCACGTGACGCAGCCGCAGAGCACGATCGCGCTCATGTACCACGCGATCGGCGCGCCCTATCGCGCCGATCCGCACTACGCCGTCGACATGGCGAGCTTCACCTGGCAGCTCGCCCGCTGCGTCGGCCACGGCGGCGCCGTGGTCAGCGCGCTCGACTGGATGGCGGGCCGCCCCGGCGTGGTCTTCACCTTCGACGACGGGCACGCCAGCAACTACCACCTCGGCTTCCCCGCGCTGCGCGAGGCCAAGGCCACCGCCGACTTTTTCGTCAATCCGAAACAGGTCGGCACCGACGGCTTCGCCACCTGGGCCCAGCTCCGCGAGATGGCCGACGGCGGGATGTCGATCCAGTCGCACGGCCTCGACCACCGCTACTACCTGACCGAGCTCTCGCCGAAGCGGCTGCGCGAGGACCTCCGCGCCGCCCGCGTCGAGATCGAGCAGAACATCGGCCGCCCCTGCACGCTGCTCGCGCCGCCCGGCGGGCGCGCCCCGCGCAACCTCGTCGAGGTCGCGCGCGAGTGCGGCTACACGCACGTGATGACCTCGCGCCCCGGCCGCATCGCCGCCATCGACGCCGCCGCCGGCGAGCTCTCGCGCCTCGCGGTCACCGCCCACCTCGAGCTGGCGTCGCTGGAGTCGTGGCTGCGCGGCGGCCGCGCGCTCCTCCAGGCCCAGGTGCGCTACTCGGTGCTCGACCTCGCGAAGCGCTTGCTCGGCGACCAGACGTACGAGTACGTTCGCGGGCGGCTCCTCGGCCCCGACACGACCACCACCCCCTGACCACCGAGACGGACCGCTCCTCCAGTGCACCCTCGCCGGCTGCTGTACATCGTCTCGCTGTTCCCCTGTTGGTCGGAGACCTTCATCGTCCGCGAGATCTCGCAGCTGATCGCCGCGGGCGTCGACGTGCGCATCCTCTCGCTGAAGCCGCCGTACGAGAAGCTGGTGCAGCCCGACGCCGAGAAGCTGCTCGCGCGCGTCCGCCACCCGCTCGGCAAGGCCAAGGCGGCCATCGAGCGCGCCCGCGCCTTCGCCACGCACCCGGTGGCGCTCTCGGCGATCATGGCGCAGCTCACCGCGCGCCTCGCCGACCGGCCCGTCGAGCTCGCCAAGTCCGTCGAGGCGCTGGCCCGCGGCGTCGAGCACCTCGCCTGGATCCGCGACTTCGATCCCGACGTCATCCACGCGCACTGGGCGACCTATCCGTCGACGGTGGCGTGGGCGCTGGCGAAGGTGCTCGACAAGCCCTTCGGCTTCACCTGTCACGCCCACGACATTTTCGTCAACGATCATTTGCTCAAGGAGAAGATCGAGTCGGCGGCGCTGCCGGTCACGATCTCGCGCTTCAACGTCGAGTACCTCGCCGAGAAGGCCACCCCGAAGGCGCGTGAGCGGCTCAAGGTCGTCCACTGCGGCGTCGACCTCTCGACGGTGGAGTTCCGCCCCGGCGGGCGCGACCGCGGCGAGCTGGTCGCCGTCGGGCGGCTCGACTCGATCAAGGGCTTCGACGTCCTCGTCGACGCGCTGGGCGAGCTGGCGCGGCGCGGGCGGCGCGTTCGCTGCCGTCTCATCGGCGAGGGGCCGAAGGAGCCCGAGCTGCGCGCCGCGCTCCAGCGCCACGGCATCGCCGACTCCGTCGAGCTGACCGGCGCGATGCCGCAGTCCAAGGTGCGCGAGGCGCTCTACGCGGCGTCGATGTTCGTGCTGCCCAGCGTGGTCACCGAGACCGGCGACCGCGACGGCATCCCGGTGGCGCTCATGGAGGCGATGGCCGCGGGGACGCCGGTGGTCTCGACGCGCGTCTCGGGGATCCCCGAGCTGGTCGACGATGGCAAGGAGGGGCTCCTCGTCCCCGAGCGCGACCCGAAGGCGCTCGCCGACGCCATCGTGCACATTCTCGACGACCGCGAGGGCGCGGCGAAGATGGCGGTCGCGGCGCGCGCCAAGGTCGAGCGGGAGTTCGACGCTGCGCGCGAGGCGCGCAAGCTGCTAGAGTTCTTCGCCGATGTCAGCGCCTGAGACCCCGGTCGCGCCGAGCGTGCTCGGCGACTTCGTGCTCGCGTTCGGCCGCGACGCCGCGGCGTGGGTGCGCAGCCTCACCAGCGACGGCTTTACCGTCATCACCGAACCCGACGAGGCGGCGCAGGCGGCCGTCCGCGGGCGCGTGCAGACCGGCCGCTCCACCGATGGCCGGGGCGACGGCGCGCGCTGGATGGCGCTCGCCGACCTGGTGGAGGGCAAGCTCGACGACGGCCCGCGGGCGCTCTCGCCGTCGGGGACGCCGCCGCAGCGCGCCTGGCGCGGGCGCTTCGCGCAGGTCGCCTGGAGCGCCGCCGATCAGGTCGCGGTCGCGCTCACCGACCACTTCTCGACGCTGTCGCTCTACGCGCTGGTGCGCGACGACCTCCTCGTCGTCGGCACCGACCTGCGCACCGTCGGCGCTTCGCCCGTCTGCAAGCGCGCGCTCGACCTCGAATCTGTCTATCACTATTTGAACTTCGCGGTCGTCCCGGCGCCGAAGACCATCTACCGCGACGTGACGCGGCTCGAGCCGGGGACGCGCCTCCAGTGGTCGCACCGCGCCGGCGCGTCGTCGGGGCGCTACTACGTCCCCGAGTACCCCGAGGATCTGCGCGGCTCCGACTCCACGCTGGCCGCCGAGCTGCGCGAGCGCATGGTGGCGACGGTGCAGGCCTATCAGCCCGAGCTCGCGTCGGGGTGGGGCTGCTTCCTCTCGGGCGGCACCGACAGCTCGTCGATCGTGTCGATGATGTCGCGCCGCCTCGGCCCGGGGCGGGTGAAGTCCTTCTCGATCGGCTTCGCCGAGGAGGGCTTCGACGAGCTCGGCTTCGCCCGCATCGCCGCGCGCGCCTGCGGCGCCGACCCCAGCTTCGCGCAGGTCAGCCGCGCCGACACGCAGGCGCTGATCGCGCGCGTCATCGACGGGTACGACCAGCCGTTCGGCAACGCCTCGGCGATCCCGACCATCGCCTGCGCCGATCTGGCCAAGGGCAAGGGGGCGACGCTCCTCGTCGCCGGCGACGGCGGCGACGAGATCTTCGGCGGCAACCAGCGCTACGCGAAGGACCGCGTGATGGAGGCCTGGTACGCGATGCCGGGCCCGGTGAAGGCGCTCGGCCGCACCATCGGCCACGCGGTCGGCGGCGGCTCGATCCACCTCCTCAACCGCGTCGAGAACTTCTTCGAGCGCTCGTCGCTGCCGAACCCCGATCGCTTCTACACCGACGACTCCTTCGCCAGCGATCACTACGACACGCTCCTCAAGCCCGACTTCCGCCGCGCCGTCGCCCGCGACGCCTCGCTCGACTTCATGCGCGCCGTCTACGCCGTCGGGCGCAGCGGCAGCCCGCTCCACCGCATCATGCGGCTCGACCTCATGATGGCCATCGCGCAGAACGACCTGCGCAAGGTGCACGGCGCGACGCGCTCGGCGGGGATCACCACGCGCTTCCCCTACCTCGACCCGCCGCTCGTCGACTGGGTGAACCGCCTGCCCGAGCGCTACAAGGTGCGCGGCATCGACAAGCGCTATCTCTTCAAGCGCGCGATGAAGGGCATCCTCCCCGAGGAGATCCTGCGCAAGAAGAAGCAGGGCTTCGGCCTGCCGATCGCCGTCTGGCTGCGCAGCGACAAGGCCTTCCAGGAGTCGGTGAAGGAGACGATCTTCGACGAGCGCGCGCGCGCCCGCGGCTGGTGGGAGCCGGCCTTCGTCGAGCGCATCATGGACGAGCACGTCCGCGGCGCCTGGGATCACGCCGACTCCATCTGGCGAATTTTTGTCCTCGAGAAATGGCTGAGGCGGTACGCGGATGCGACGTGAGGCGGCGACGGGAGGGACGCGGCCGCTGCACCCGCTCCGCATCTACATGGTCCTCGAGAGCGACTTCACCCAGCGCGGCGGCGGCGGCGCGGAGTCGCAGCTGCGCACGCTGGCGCGCTACCTCCGCCGCATCGGCCACGCGGTCACTGTGATCACGCCGCTGCTCCCCTACGGGCCGCAGATCACCGCCGAGCGCTGCTACGGCCTCCCCGTCGGGCGCGTGCCCTATCCGCGCATCAAGGTCCTCGGCGGCATCATCATGGCGCTCAAGGTCGCCGGCCTCCTCGTGAAGCGCCGCCGTCGCTACGACGCGCTCCACGTGCACATCGGCCACAACCTGGGGGCGATGACCTGCCTCATCGGGCCGCTCCTCGGCAAGCCGGTGGTGCTGAAGATCTCGGGGTGGTGGGAGCTGGAGAAGGGGCTCCTGGCGCCGGGGCGCGGGCCGATCGACGCGCTGTCGAAGCGCTGGCTGAAGCGCGCCAGCGTCGTGCAGGCGCTCTCGACGCGCATCGCCGGCGAGCTCGAGAAGCAGGGATTTCCGCGAGACAAAATCTTGGTCCTCCCGAACGCCGTCGACACCAACCGCTTCCGCGTGCGCGAGACGCTGCGCGCGCCGGGGACGCCGTTCACCGCGGTGTTCGTCGGGCGGCTCGTCGCCGAGAAGGGGCTGGGGGCGCTGTTCGAGGCGTGGGCGCAGGCCTTCGCCGGGCGGCCGACGGGCCAGGTGCGGCTGCGCCTCGTCGGAGGCGGCCCGCTCGAGGAGGAGCTGCGCACCACCGCGCAGCGGCTGGGCATCGCCGACCAGGTGGAATTCCTCGGGCACCGCGACCGCGTCGAGGAGGTGCTCGCCGAGGCCGACCTGGGGGTCCTGCCGTCGCGCATCGAGGGGCTCTCGAACACGCTGCTCGAGTTCATGGCGAGCGGGCTGCCGGTGCTGGCGACGCGCGTGTCGGGGAGCGAGGACTTCGTGGTGACCGGGCGCAACGGCTGGCTGGTCGACGTCTCCGACGTGGGGGCGATGGCGGCGGCGCTGCGCGAGGCGGCGTCGCTGTCGTCCGCGCGCTTGACAGAAATTGGGCGCCAGGCGCGCCACGACGTGGTGGAGGCGGCGGCGCTCGACGCCGTCGTCGGCAAGCTGCTGCAGCTCTATCGCGGCGGCGACCCGCGCGCGCTCGGTGCGACCACCCCGGCCGCGGCGGAGGCGCGCTAGCCGATGTGCGGGATCATCGGCATGGTCGCCGCGCCGGGCGCGCCGCTCCCCGAGGAGGACGTGGCGCGCGCGATGAACGCGGCCATCGTCCACCGCGGCCCCGACGACGAGGGGCGCTACCGCGACGACCAGGCGCTGCTCGGGATGCGCCGCCTGTCGATCATCGACCTCGCCGGCGGCCACCAGCCGGTGCACAACGAGGACGGCACCATCCAGGTCGTCTTCAACGGCGAGATCTACAACTTCCGCGAGCTGCGCGCCGAGCTGGAGAAGGCCGGCCACCGCTTCTACACGCACTCGGACACCGAGGTCATCGTCCACGGCTTCGAAGAGTGGGGCGACGGCGTGTTCGCGCGGCTCGACGGGATGTACGGCGTCGCCATCTGGGACACCAAGCGGCGCGTCCTCCACCTCGGGCGCGATCGCTACGGCGAGAAGCCGCTCTTCTACGCCGTCGAGGAGGGCAAAAACGGCCGCATCCTCTTCGCCTCCGAGCTGAAGTCGCTGCTGCACGTCCCCGGCTTCCGCCCGGCGATCGATCCCGCGGCGGTGCAGGCCTACACCACCTTCGGCTACGTCCCCATGCCGGGGTCGATCTTCCGCGGCGTGCAGAAGCTGCCGCCCGGCCACTTCCTCCGCTGGGCCGACGGGCGCGCGACGGTGTCGCGCTACTACCGGCTGGAGCTGGGGCCGAAAATCCGCTTGACGGAAAACGAGGCGGTGGAGGAGCTGGCCCGCCGCCTCGACGAGGCGGTGAAGAGCCGCCTGGTCTCCGACGTGCCCTTCGGCGCCTTCCTCTCGGGCGGCCTCGACTCGAGCGTGGTGGTGGCGCTCATGTCGCGCCACCTCAAGCAGCCGGTGCGCACCTTCTCGATCGGCTTCCGCGAGGAGAAGTTCAACGAGCTCTCCGACGCGCGCCGCGTCGCCGATCACTTGAAGACCGAGCACCACGAGCTGGTCGTCGAGCCCGACGCCGTCGAGCTCCTCCAGTCGCTGGTCTGGTACCTCGACGAGCCGTTCGCCGACGCCTCGGCGGTGCCGACCTACCTCGTGGCCAAGCTGGCGCGCGAGCACGTCAAGATGGTGCTCACCGGCGACGGCGGCGACGAGGCCTTCGCCGGCTACGATCGCTACCTGCGCTTTTTGGATTTACAGAAAGTCGGGCCGCTCAAGCCGGCGGCGGCGATGGCCGCCGGGGTCGCCGGGCGCTTCGTCCCCGGCGCCAACGGCTACCGCCTGCGCCGCATCGCCGAGCGGCTGCGCCAGCCCTTCCCCGACAGCTACCTGAGCGGCGTGGCGCTCACCCGCGAGGACGTCGCCGACGCGCTCCTCGGCGACGCGGTCCGCTCGGCCGCGACGGGGCTCGGCCACTACGGCAGCCTCGCCGCCGCGTCGCGCGCCGCCGCCAGCATCGACGACGCGCTCGATCGCTGCGTGGCGATCGACTTCCAGAGCTACCTTCCCGACGACATCCTGGTGAAGCTCGACCGCATGGCGATGGCCAACTCGCTCGAGGGGCGCTCGCCGCTGCTCGCGCCCGGCGTCGTCGACTTCGCGGTGAAGCTGCCGCACGAGCTGCGCATCCGCGGCCACCGCGGCAAGCACCTCCTCCGACGGGCGGCGGCGCGCTGGCTGCCGCCGGCGGTGCTGGAGAAGCCGAAGCAGGGCTTCGGCATCCCGCTCGGCGCCTGGTTCCGCGGACCGCTGCGCGGCCTCGCCGCCGACCTCCTCGGCAGCCGCCCCTTCCGAGAGCGCGGCCTCATGCGCCCCGAGGCGGCGCAGCGCTACCTCGACGGGCACCTGCGCGGCGAGGCCGACTACGGCGAGCTCCTCTGGCTCGTCCTGTCGCTCGAGCTGTGGGCGCGCCGTTACCTCGACGGCCGCTCCTCCTGATATCATCTCGCGTTCGGTGCTCCGTCGAGCGCTCAGGGGGCGTGTGGGATGATCAAGAAGGTCCTCAAGGGGCTGTTCCTGTTCGTCGTCGTGGTGGTCGTGGGGCTCTTCGTCACGGTGCAGTTCCGGTGGAAGCGCCGCTTCGACGCGCCGTTCCCGTCGCTGAAGGCCTCCACCGATCCGGCGGTGATCGAGCGCGGCAAGTACCTGGTCGAGGGGCCCGGGCACTGCACCGGCTGCCACGTCCCGACCTCCGACGACGCGCGCGCGTTCGCCGGCGAGACGCTCGATCTGAAGGGTGGGCGCGAGTTCGACATCCCGCCCGGCAAGTTCTACTCGGCGAACCTCACGCCCGATCCGGAGACGGGGATCGGCCGCCGCAGCGACGGGGAGCTCTTCCGCATGCTGCGCCACGAGGTGCGCGCCGACGGGCGCGCGGCGCTGCCCTTCATGCCGTTCACGACGATGGCCGACAGCGACCTCGTCGCCGTCGTCTCCTATCTGCGGTCGCGCCCACCGGTGAAGAACGCCGTCCCCGAGCACACGCCGAACCTCCTCGGCAAGGTGGTCATGTCGTTCCTGATCGCGCCGACGCCGCTCAAGGAGCAGCCGCCAGCGACGGTGACCCCCGGGCCCACCGTCGAGTATGGCAAGTACCTCGCGCACTCGGTGGCGAACTGCAACGGCTGCCATACCCTGCGGGACATGCGGACCGGCGCCTACGTCGGGCAGCCGTTCGCGGGTGGGGCCGTGATGGACTCGCTGCAGGAGCCGGACAAGTGGGAGGTGGTCCCGCCGAACATCACCGCCGCGAAGAGCGGGCGCGCGTCGATGTACTCCGAGGATCAGTTCGTGGCGCGCTTCAAAGGTGTCAAGCAACAACCCATGCACACGCACATGCCGTGGATCAGCTTCGCCAAGCTGACCGACGACGATCTGCGCGCCATCTATCGCTATCTGAAGACCGTGCCGCCCGTCGAGAACGACGTGGGTCCGACCATTCGCGCCAAGAAGGGGAGCTGAGCATGCCGCGATACGAGTTCAGCGAAGGGAGCTCGAACAAGTTCTGGGAGATCGAGCTCGACGGGAGCGCGTTCGTCACGCGCTACGGGAAGATCGGGACGCCGGGGCAGGAGACGCGCAAGGACTGGCCGAGCGCGGAGAAGGCCAAGGTCGAGTACGACAAGATCATCGCCGAGAAGGTCAAGAAGGGGTATCAGCTCGTCGGTGGTGGCGGTGGCGGCGGCGGGGCGAAGAAGGCCGCGCCTCCCGCCAAGGCGGCGGCGGCGCCCGCGAAGGCGCCCGCGCCCGCGAAGGCGGCGGCGGGCGGCGCGTCGGCGGCGCTGCGCTACGAGCTCTCCGAGGGCGGCTCCAACAAGTTCTGGGAAATCACGCTAGACGGAAATCGCTTCCTGACGCGCTACGGGAAGATCGGCGCCGACGGGCAGACGACGGTGAAGGACTTCGGCGACGCCGCCGAGGCCAAGATCCAGTACGAGAAGATCATCGCCGAGAAGGAGAAGAAGGGGTACCAGCTCGTCTCCGGCTCGCGCCCCGCGGCGCCCAAGGCGGCGTCGAACCCCGAGCTCGAGCGCGCCATCCTCGACGCGCCCGACGACGAGCGGAACTACGCCATCTACGCCGACTGGCTGCAGGCCGAGGGCGACCCGCGCGGCGAGCTGATCGCGCTGGCGCTCGCCGGCAAGAAGAAGGAGGCCGACAAGCTCCTCGCCGCGCACGCCGACTTCTTCCTCCCCGGTCCCGGCAAGAAGAAGCGCAAGTCCTCCGACGAGGACGACGACGACGGCGAGGGCGGCGGCGACCTCTGGGAGATGCTGCGGAAGGGCTACACCTGGCACAACGGCTTCATCCGCAGCCTGAAGATCAAGCCAACCTACGACGACTACGAGAGCGGCGTCGATCAGGACGCGATAATCGAGGCGCTCGGCGCGGTGCTGGCGCACCCGTCGGGGCGCTTCCTGCGCGAGGTCACCCTCGGCCTCCTCGACTTCGAGAGCGACAACGACTACACCGGCTTCCTGAAGTTTGTCGACAAGGCGCGGCCGCCGCTCACCTCGCTGTTCCTCGGCGACTTCGAGTACCCCGACGATACCGAGATGTCGTGGGCCGGCATCGGCGACCTCTCGAAGCTGTGGGGCGCCGCGCCGCGCCTCGAGAAGCTGATCCTCCAGGGCGGCGGCGAGCTGAAGCTGGGCGCGATCAAGGCCCCGTCGCTGAAGCACTTCGAGCTGCGCACCGGCGGCCTGCCGCGCAAGCAGCTCCAGGCGATCACCGCCGCCGACTGGCCGAACCTCGAGACGCTGATCGTGTGGTGCGGCTCGTCGAGCTACGGCTGGGACGGCAAGATCGACGACCTCAAGCCGATCCTCGACGGCGGCAAGCTGCCGAAGCTGAAGCACCTCGCGATCATGAACGCCGAGATCACCGACGCGCTCGCCGCGCGCCTGCCCGACGCCAAGATCGTGAAGCAGCTCGAGACGCTCGACCTCTCGATGGGCACGCTCTCCGACGAGGGCGCGGCCGCGCTCGCCGCCGGCGCGGCCAAGCTGAAGCACCTCAAGACCATCAACCTCGACGACAACATCGTCGCGACGAAGAAGATCCTCGCCCGGTTCGGCGCCGCCGTGAAGCTCGGCAAGCAGCGCGCGATCGAGGACTGGTGGGAGGATCGCCGCTACGTCTCCGTCGGAGAGTAGCGCGTCCAGTTCCGCCGCGCGCCGACGCGGCGGAACCCCGCCCACTCCATGTTGGCCAGCGACGGGTTGGCCTCCCCCGTGAGCGGCTCGCCGGTCTCGGTGGCGATCACCGTCGCGCCCGCCGCCGCCGCATCACCGAGACGCCGCGCGAACAGCGCCCGCTGACCGCCGCGGCGCCGGTGCGCGGCCGCGGTCCCGCCCAACCCGAGCCACGCGCGATCACCGTCGCGCCACAAGAAGCCGCCCCCCACCACCTCTTCGCCGTCCTCCATGACGTAGGCCGACCAGCCCGGCCGTCCGACGAGCGCCATGATCCAGGGGACCATCGCCGCCGGCATGCCGTGCGCCTCGGCGAGCACCGCGCCGAGAGGGCGCGCGCGTGTGGCCTCCGCCGCCCGCAGCGTGAGCTGCGTCGAGACCGCGGGAGGCGGCTCGGGCCCACGGAGACACTTGGCCCAGCTCGGCCGCTCGGCGAACGGGCCGAGGCCGCGCGCGCCGAGCCACGCCTCGAGATCGCCCGCCGCCTGCGTGGCCGCGCTGGTGTGCACGAGGAACGAGCGCACCCCGAGGCCGTCGTAGACCGCGAGAATCGCGTCGAGGTCGGCCTCGCGCGCCGGCCGCTCGTTGCCGAGGCCGACCGCGCGGTTGAAGAACGGCGTCGGGATCCCCGGCGCGACGAACAGCGTGGCGCCGCCCGCCTCCACCACCCGCGCCCCCGTCGCCGCCGCCATCGGCGCCGGCATTGCCGCGTACATGTCTCGCCACGCCGCCGCCTCGATGGCGTCGGCGATCACCAGGTCCATGCTCCCCATGTCCACCTCTTCCCGTACACTGTACGGGTATCTTGACTTCCCTTACGATGCAAGGGAAGGATCGGATCGAGCGATGGACGAGCCCCGCCCCAAGCGGAAGACGCGCCTCGGACGCGTCCTGCTCACGCGCGACGCGATCGTCGACGCGGCGCTGGCCTTCGTCGACGCGCACGGCCTCGAGGCGCTGTCGACGCGGAAGCTGGCGGCGGTGCTCGGCGTCGAGGCGATGACCCTCTACCACCACTTCGCCACCAAGGGGGCGCTGCTCGACGCGCTGGCCGAGCGGCTCACGCTCCTCATCGAGCTGCCGCGCGTCCCGCGGAGCGGCGACCTCATCGCCGCCTACGTCGAGGCGTCACGCTCGCTCTACGCGATCGCCGTGCGCCACCCGCGCGCGTTCGTGCTGCTCGCTACCCGCCGCGCCAACACCCCGCGGATGATGGACTTCTACGACGCGCTCGTCGCCCCGCTCCTCGACGCGGGGATGAGCGCGGAGGACGCCGCGCTCGTGTTCCGCACCATCGGCTACTTCTCGCTCGGCGCAGCGCTCTCCCGCATCGCCACCTTCGCGCCGGCGCCCGACGACACGCCTCCCCTCGAGCACCCCGAGCGCATCGCCGGCCACCCCCACCTGCGGGCGGTCTCGCGCTTCACCACGCGCGCCCGCGTCGATGCGCTCTACGCGCGCGGGCTCGCCGCGCTCGCCGCCGGGCTGCGCGCCACCGTGACCACACCGACGGCGCGCCGTGCAGCACGAGGTCCGGCGCGGACGAGTCGAGCGGCAAGCGGGGACAGCCGACCCGGCCGCTCGGGCCGCCAGCAGCGCCGAAAAGCGCCGTGATTCCGCGACGGGCGGGCGCGTCATGGGCGTTGCTGTGACGGGCGCCGCATGCGACGCGCGTGGTGTGTCCTCGGGGTGATGGCGATGGCGGCGGCCTGCGGCGGAGAGCCGGGGCCCGATCTCTGCGAGCAGGCGGCGCAGCACCGCGAGGCCTGCGTCGGCGACTACGTGACGCCGCCCGTCTGCGACCCCGACGCCGAGGAGGCCGCGCGCACGATCCTGGCGATGGACTGCGCGCGCCTCGTCGAGGCGCAGCGCGCGGGGAAGGCCGACGGCGCCTTCTGCGACTGGTTCGGGCTCGGCTGCACCGAGGACGAGGCGATCTTCGACGCGCCGGCCTGCCGCAGCGACGCGGACTGCCGCGCAGGGTCGTCGTGCCTCGAGCGCCACTGCTTCGCCGGCGTCGGAGCGCCGGAGCTGAACACGATCCTGGACCGCTGGACCGGGACGCACGAGACCAGCGGCTCGACGACCCGGCTCCTCGTCGACAACTCCGAGGTGCGCGCGCTGCGCGCGTCGCTGATGGCGTCGGCCGAGCGCTCGATCCACTTCACCGCGCTCCTCATCGAGGACGACGAGATCGGCGCCGAGGCCGCCGAGGCGCTGGCGGCCGCCGCCCGCCGCGGCGTCGAGGTGCGGGTGATCGTCGACGCCACCACGCAGTACGGCTTCGGCGGGCGCTATCGGGTGCTGGAGACGATGCGCGACGCGGGCGTGATGATCGTCCCCTACAACCCGGTGCTGGAGTGGGCGACGCTGCGCTGGCGCGTCGGCATCAACGCCAACCAGCGGCTGCACGAGAAGCTGCTGATCGTCGACGGGGCGGAGGTGATGGGCGGGCGCAACGTGGGCGAGGATTATCTGCTCGACGGAAAATGGCGCGACACCGACGTCTACCTGGCGGGGCCGGGCGTGGCCGACGTGCAGCGGCTGTTCCTCGGGATCTGGGACGAGCTGAGCGGCTGGGAGCGGCTCGCCGGCTGCCCGCAGGAGGCGAGCCACGGCTTTTATTGTCCATCGGGAACTGCGCTGGTCGCGGACCCGCGCTACTACCCGGCGCTCGAGACGCTGGGGACGGCGCGCACGCGCGCGGTCTATTCGAACCCGCGCGCGCAGAAGACGCCGCACGGCTACCTGACGCTGCTCACCCTCGTGCGCTCGGCGCGCACGTCGATCGCCATCACCAACTCGTACTTCGTCCCGCCGCGACGGCTGCGCAAGCACCTGAAGGCGGCGGCGGCGCGCGGGGTGAAGGTGACGGTGCTGACCAACTCCAAGCAGAGCACCGACGCGTGGTGGATGTACTACGCGTCGCTCAACTACTACGAGGAGCTGATCAAGGCGGGCATCGAGATCCACCAGTACCGCGGCACCGAGACGCTGCACGCGAAGACCGCGCTCATCGACGACACGGTGGCGGTGATCGGCTCGTACAACCTCGACCCGCGCAGCGCGGCGTCGAACTCCGAGTCGCTGCTGGTGGTGCGCGAGGGCGACGCTGTTGACGGCGCCGGGGAAGGTCGAGACGGCGGTGTTGCGGCGGGCGAGCGCCAAGCGGTTGGTGAGCGCCGACGGGCGCTTCTCGTCGCGCGCGCTGTTCCCCTTCGGCGAGTCGAACGACGTCGAGTTCTACGAGCTGTGGCTCGCGCCGCATGGTCGCGAGGAGGCGGAGGCGCACCCGCCGGGCACGCGCGAGAACCTGGTGGTGACCGCCGGGAGCCTCGAGCTCGAGGTGGCGGGGCAGCGCTACGAGCTCGGCGAGGGCGACGCCATCGTCTTCGGCGCCGACGTGCCGCACGCCTACACGAACCCCGGCCACGACGCCTGCTGGATGTACCTCGTCATGACCTACGTGAATCGCGGGCGCGGCTGACCGTCGACGGGGTAAGCTGCGCGGATGCGCGCGCTCCTCGTCACGCTCTCCGTCACGCTCTTCGTCATCGTCCCGGTCGCTGCGTCCGCCGCGCCCCCGCCGCGTCGCTATGTCGCGGTCACCTCGAGCGGCGTCGTCGGCAAGATGTCGGTGGCCGTCGACGGGCCGCGCCTGTCGGTCGAGTGGCGCAACGACGACAACGGTCGCGGCGCGAAGCTCGACGAGCGCGTCGAGCTCGGCAAGGACGGCCTGCCGATCCGCTGGGAGGTGAGCGGCACGGGCGACGCCGGAGCGCCGGTGAAGGAGCGCTTCTCCGTCGAGGGTGGGCGCGCGCGCTGGACGTCGCTGAACGGCGTGGGGGAGGGCGACGCCGCCGGGGCGCTCTACGTCCCCGAGCAGTCGACGCCCTACGCAGATGCTGTCTATCTGAAAATCCTCCTGGCGTCGCCGGGGCGGCGGCGCGCCATCCTGCCGGGCGGGTCGGTGCGCACCGAGCGGCTGCGCGACGTGACCATCGGCGCGGGGGCGACGAAGGAGTCGGTGACCGCCTGGGCGCTGTGGGGCTTCGGGCCGACGCCGTCGGTGGTGCTGGCGCGCAAGGATCAGTGGGTCGGCTCGATCTTCCCCGGCTGGATCCTCGTCGAGGAGGCGCACGGGGCGGAGTTCGCCGCGCTCTCGAAGCTGGCCGGCGACCTGAGTGGCGAGATGCTGCGCGCGCTGGCGGCGAAGGTCAGCCATCGCGTCGACGGGCCGCTGTGGATCACCAACGTGCGCGTGTTCGACTCCACGACGGGGACGGTGGGCGCGCCGACCAACGTCGGCATCTTCCGCGACACCATCGTCCACGTCGGGGCGGACGCGCCGCCGCCCGACGCCGCGATCGTCGACGGAGGCGGGGGCACGCTCCTGCCCGGCCTCTTCGACTCGCACGCGCACCTCGACGGCTGGGGCGGCGCGGCGCACCTCGCCTGCGGCGTCACGCTGGCGCGCGATCCGGGGAACGACAACGAGCGGCTCCTCGAGCTCGACGCGCGCGTGCAGGCGGGCGAGATCCTCGGGCCGCGTCTCCGTCGCAGCGGCTTCCTCGAGGGCAAGTCACCCTTCTCGGCGCACACCGGCTTCATCGTCGACAGCATCGACGAGGCCAAGGAGAGGGTGCGCTGGTACGCCAGCCACGGCTACTGGGGCCTCAAGATCTACAACTCGATGAAGCCCGACTACGTGAAGGTGATCGCCGAGGAGGCGCACCGCCTCGGGCTGCACGTCTCGGGGCACGTCCCGGCCTTCATGTCGTCGGAGCGCGCGGTGCGCGACGGCTACGACGAGATCAACCACATCAACCAGCTGGTGCTGAGCTTCATCATCGATCCGCTGAAGGAGGACACGCGCACGCCGTTCCGCTTCACCGCGCTCGGCGAGCGCACGGCGCGGCTCGATCTGAAAAGCGAGCCGGTGCAGCGGATGGTGGCGCTCATGAAGGCGCGGCGGACGGTGCTCGATCCGACGATGGCGACGTTCTCGGTGCTGCTGCTCGCGCGCCCGGGCAAGCCGTCGCCCTTCGACGCCGGGTGGCTCGATCACATGCCGCTCACCATGCAGCGCTTCCGGCGCGCGGCCGCGCTCGACGTGAAGCCGGAGCAATACGCGACCTACGACGCGAGCTGGAAGAGGCTCGAGGAGCTGCTGCTCATGCTCCACCGCGCGGGGATCCCGCTCGTGCCCGGCACCGACGACGTGCCGGGCTTCGTGCTGCACTCGGAGCTCGAGGCGTGGGTGCACGCCGGCATCCCCGCCGCCGACGCGCTCAAGGCGGCGACCCTCGGCGGCGCGCGCTTCCTCGGGCTCGAGGCGCAGCTCGGTCAGGTGGCGCCCGGCAAGCTCGCCGACCTCTATCTCGTCGACGGCGATCCGACGCGCGACATCGGCGCGCTCCGCAAAGGGCGGCTGGTCACGAAGGGCGGCGTCGTCTTCTATCCCGACGAGATCGACGCCGCGCTGGAGATCCGGCCGTTCGCCGCGCGCGCGGCGATCACCAGCAAGCGATAGAGCCGCCAGCGACGGGAGTGTTGCATCGATTTTCGTCGATTTTCGTCGCTACTTTTCTGACGTCAGTTTCTTTTCGATCGCACGAGCCGCCGACAGCCGCACGCACGCGCCGACGCAAAACGGCGGGTAGAGCGGCGACCGCGCGAAGTGTTGCAGCAAAATCGATGCAACTTCTCCGACGGTGAAATTGGGACGGAAGCGCACGGGAATCGAACCCGCCGAGCGCCGCGGAGCGACGCCCCACCGGTTTTGAAGACCGGGCCGCGCACCAGCCGCGGAAGCGCTTCCGTCGGAGAGCGTCGGCCTCGCGCCGATTGTTGTCAAGCGCGCACGCGTGCGCGAGATCACGCGCGCTGTCGTCGGCGGGCGACAGGTGTGGCCAATCGGACTCGCCACTGCCCACGTCTCTCCGCGTCCGCTTTCGAACGGCGCGCGCGCCCAGCTGTGCGCATCTGGACGCTCGCTCCCGTCGAGAATGTGGCGTGGCGCACGCGTGACGCGTGGCACCGCGTTTGCGATGCGCGCGGCGCGGAGGTGTCGATGCTTCAGCGACGAAGGAGCTCCGCGGCGCGCCGCTCGAGGTGCTCGCGACGCTGCTCAACGGCTTTGAGCGCAGCGACGAGGTGCTCGCGGTCGTCGCCAAGCTGGTCGCGCGCAATCGCGAGCTCG
>Ga0272446_1001099_pt1 | contig 40384 bp, 32 predicted proteins | sample YNPCB0061_FD_194587 | JGI IMG/M metagenome (GOLD analysis project Ga0272446, IMG submission 194587) | Hot spring microbial mat communities from Yellowstone National Park, WY, United States - YNP-CB-006-1 | ecosystem: Environmental > Aquatic > Thermal springs > Hot (42-90C) > Sediment | place...
GGTGAGGCCCTGCTGGACGGCTTCGATGGGCCGGCCGGCGGTGCGCAGGTAGACATCCTGGATGACGTTGCCGAACTCGTCGATCACCACCACGTTGGTGGAGACCGAGCCGACGTCGATGCCCATGTAGGCCGGAATGGGCGCGTCGCCCGGCGGCGGCACGTAAGGAGGAACCCGGTCGCGGAGCAGCAGCACGTTGTCCATCGAGAGCGGCACGGTATCCTGGGGAGCCTCCTCCTCGGCCTCGTGCTGGTGCAGGCGGTGGATGGCCCGGAAGGAGCGCTTGCGGGTCTCTTCGGATTCCAGGATCGCTGTGCCGATGGCGCCGCACCAGGCATACAGCTCGGGAACGAAGATGTCGCCCTCCTTCAATTGAAAGGCCTCGCGGAGCGCCGTGGTGACTCCGGCGTTCTGGGAAACCGCGCCGATCAGCGCCACCGGGGGCACCACCGGGCGGCCTCTGACAATGGCGCTCTTGAAATTGCGCGCCACGGCGTCGCAGAGCCCGCGCAGAATCTCAGCCGGAGAGTAGCCTTTCTGCTGGGCATGGATCATGTCGCTCTTGGCGAACACCGAGCAGCGGCCGGCCACGCGGGCGGCGCAACTGGAGCAACGCACCACTTCGCCCACCTCCTCGACCGAGTAGCCCATTCGCAGGGCCTGCTGGTCCAGGAACGATCCGGTGCCGGCGGCGCACTCTCCGCTGCGGTCATAATCGACGATCCCGCACTGTCCGGCGCCTTCGGCCCGCTCCAACCGGATGTACTTGGAGCTTTCCCCGCCGATTTCGAATACCGTCCGCACCTGCGGATAGAACGAGCCGACCATGCGCGCCACGGCTTTGAACTCGTTTTCGAAGTAGATGCCGAGGATTCTGGCGATGGTGCGGCTGCCCGAACCGGTGACCCGGATGCCCTCGATGCGGGTCTCGGTCACATAGTCGTAGAACTCCTGGAGCAGATCAAAGGTGGACTGTATCGGGCTGCCCAGAATGCGGCGGTATTCGGAGATCACCAGGGGCAGTTTCCGCCCGCCGGGACCGGTCCAGTCGAGCAGACGGAACGCCGGCTTGGCCGCGCAGAGGCCTTCCAGCAAAGAACGGTCGTCCGGCTTACCCAGCGCAGCCAGTTTCAGCGAGATGGCGCCTATGTCCAGTCCTATGTTGATGCCCATATCGGCCCGGGTTTGCCCTTCTTAGAATCTTGTACCTATCCCGAATAGTATTGGCAACCGCCAGGGGATGTTCAAGTTATTCGGACCTGAATGGCGCGATTTGGGACCTGAGTCTGGCCGGCGGCGGGCTGAACGGGACAGCCCTTACGCCGACCAGCGAATTCCTTCCACCGTGTCCCCGTCGTTGCGGGGCCCCGAGAGCAGCACGCTCAGTTGCGCGGGGCCGCGCTGGTTGCCCAGCCGGAACAGGAGCAGATTCTCGCCCGGCTGCAATTCGACCGCCCGCTGGAACTGCCCGATACGATACCGCGTAACATTCTCTTCCGCAAGGACTTGTTGGCCGTTCAGGGCAGCCGTCACACGTCCCTGCAAACCTACCCACAGAAATGCCTTGCGGTGGCCCTCGGCCAGAACCCGCACGGCGGCGCCGTGCTCGACGCCGGCATCGAGCTTCAGCGTGTCGGTAGGAATGGTTCGAGGCTTCCAGCCCTCCAACGGCGCCGACGGCTCCCTGGTGAGCCTCCACTCGCGATTGCAGCGGCCGAACCAGTTGCGCGGCTTGCCCCACCGCCGCACGAAGCGGTCCGGCTCGTCGCCGGCAACCTCGGTGCGCCGCAGGTCGAAAAGACCCATTTCGCGGGCCGCGGCCATATGCAGAAAGTCCATGTCCCATTCGTTGAAGCCGAGCAGGCGGGCGACAAGGGCATCGGCGGCCACGGCATCCTCGCCGGCCAGAATCAGGTTGCTCTGGATCATCTGGTCGGGGCGCCCGTTGCTGTGTTCGGTGTGCTGCAAACCGCGCAAGCCATCCACCACGCTGTAGTCCGGCGGGTGAAAGGCGGCAAGGTCGCAGATGAAGGAGTCGATGCGGGCCTCAAGGGAGTGCTCCCGGTGCAGGATCGTGTTCGAGAAATGCCCGCCGGGAGGAGCGTAGAACTCTCGCGGGGCCGTGCCCACATAGTTCTTGAAGCAGGCCGTGATGCCGCACATATTATGCACTTTCATCACCGGCACGCTGATCAGGAAATCGCAATTCCGGATGGTGTTGGTGATGACGTAATCGGTGCGCTGGCCGAATCCGCCCACGCCCTTTGCGGTGCGCGGGACCTCGAAGCGCCGGAACGCGCCCGAGGGGTCGCGGACGGCGTCGTACGCCAGGTCCACGTAGTCGAACCTCCGGCCGGGGTACCGCTCGGCCAGGCGGGCCAGCATGCCGTTCAAGCTGCCGCTCCAGCCCGGGAACTCGTCGCTTCCCCAATCGAAGGTGCGCAGGTCGACGTGCACGCCGTTCTGAAGCGTGCGGTCGTTGTCGGTGGGGTCGCCGGGCCGGCGGTAACTCCCGCCTTCGGCCACCGTGATGCGCGCGGCTCGGGACTTGCGCGCGACATACTCGACCACGGCCTGGGTCACCCGCATATCGGTGACATCGCCGGTGCGATAGGAGGAGCGCGGGCGCAGGGCCACCACATTGGGCTTGACCACCACCCAGGCGCCCGCCGGGATCTTGGCTTCCAGGCTGCCGGCGCGCGGCTTGCCGTACTCGATGGCCTGCCACACCATGTCGCGGACGCGCTCGTAATCGAGCGGGTCGTCCGGCGGCGAGGGGCGGCGCAAGCCTTTGTGAGTCGAGTGCACCAGGCCGAGGCACGGCTTGCCGGCGGGCGCCGCACGAAGGCCGGCGGCGGCAGCGGAAGCGAGCAGGAACCGGCGTCGGTTCATAGCGGCTGCCTGTCCTTTCATCCTATCGCGCCGGGCGGGGGGCCGCGGCCACGCGGTCCATGAAGAGGCGCACGAACTCCTCCGCCTCCACCTCGCGGGCCACCTGGACGGGTCCGTCCGGATCCTCACGAAACAGAGTCATGCCGTAGGTGACCTTCGGTTCGCCGCGCAGTTCCACAATTACCCGGCCCTTCGGGCCGCGGATCAGACCGGGGCGGAACGTGGAGGCGATGGCCAGCGGATCGTGCAGCACGGGCCGGCGATCGGCGTGACCTTCCTGCCAGATCTTGATGATCTTGTCCAGGAACTGCACGGAGGGCAGCTTCGAGGATGCGATGCGATCCAGATCGGCGGCCGAGAGGCGGCATTGCATGGTTACGTCGAGGCCCACGGCCACCACGGGCAGGCCGGACTCGTAAACGATACGCGAGGCTTCGGGATCGCGCACGGTGTTGTACTCGATGCCGGGCTTGAAGAAGATGCCGTTCATGAGCACAATGCGCTCGATCTTGTCGCGCACGCGCGGCTCGGCGCGCAGGACAATGCCCAGGTTGGTAGCCGGGCCGTAGGCCAGCCAGGTGATCTTCCCGGGCGATTTCAGGATGGTGTCGATGGTAAGCAAAATGCCGTTGCGGCGCGCGGAAGCGGGCATGGCGTCGGCCGGGGTCAGCGCCAGGGTCTGGCGCACCACGTTGTTGTTTCCGGGAGCCACGAGCGGCTGCTCGGCGCCGATGCCTACCGGGATGTCCGTCCGGTTGAACAGCTTCAGAATTTTGTAAGCCAGATCGGCACGGGTATCGCCGCGTTGCAGCACGGTGACCACGGCGCGCACGTCGAGTTCCGGAGACTGGAGGGCCAGGGAGAGCGCCAGCGCGTCGTCGATATCGTCGCCGATATCGGTGTCGAGCACGACGGGAATGGGCGGGGCGGCCGGGAGCGCCAGGACCCACAAGGCAAGCAGAGCGGTGATTCGCAGGATCATATCTTCTCCGAGGCATCCAGTCTAACGCACTATAATCGGACTCGATGCGGATTCTGATCGTGGCGATTCTTGCGGCCGGCGGCCTGGGGGCCCAAGCCATTCCTGTGCACCCGCCCGAACCGCGGCACGGGCTGCACTTCTCCACCCCGGCGATGCGCTGGGACGAGGCCCTGCCGCTCGGCAACGGCATGCTGGGCGCCCTGGTGTGGGGCGACGGCAATCCGCTGCGGATCTCGCTGGACCGGGCGGACCTCTGGGATCTGCGCCGCGTGCCCGAGTTCTTCTCCCCTGAGTACAACTTCGCGACCATGAAGCGCTGGCACGAACAGGGCCGCGTCGCGGACCTGCTGCGCGTCTATGAGGAGCCCTACCGGCGGCCGGCGCCGACGAAGATCCCCGCCGGGAGAATCGAACTGGCGGTCACCGAGCCGTTTCAGGAGACCGGGCTCCGGCTGGATGACGCCGTCGCTTTCACGAAGTTCGGCGCGGGAAACTCGGTCGAGGTGTTTGTCCACGCCACCGAACCGGCCGGGATGCTGAGAAGCACGCTACCGCTTACCATCCGGCTGGCGCCTCCGCCATTCTCGGGAAATGCGCGGACGCTTGCCGGGGGAGGCATCGACGCCGGAGATTTGGCTCAACTCGGCTATCCGGCGCCCGAGGAAACGCAAGGGCAGCACTGGCTGGCCTTTACGCAGCAGGGCGCGGAGGGCTTTCACTTCGCGGTCTACGTTGCCTGGAAAGGCCGGGAGATGGCCTGGAGCGTGGCCTCCAGCTTCGAGGGGTCCGACCCGCTCTCGATTGCCCGGCGGCGCGTTCAGGCCATGCTCGATCAGGGCTATCAGAAGGCGTTCGAGAGCCACCGCCAGTGGTGGTCCCGGTACTGGCGCAAATCCTCGGTGCGCGTGCCCAATCCCGTGATCGAACGGCAGTGGTACCTGGAAACCTACAAGTTCGGAGCCGCCAGCCGGCGCGGCGCGCCACCGATCTCGCTCCAGGCCGTCTGGACCGCGGATGAAGGCAAGCTGCCGCCGTGGAAGGGCGACTACCACCATGACCTGAACACCCAGCTCAGTTACTGGCCCTGTTACAGCGGCAACCGCCTGGAAGAAGGACTGGCTTACCTGGACTGGCTCTGGAAGACGCGCGATACGGCCTTCGCCTGGACCAGGCGGTTCTACGGCTTGCCCGGATTGAATGTGCCCATGACCGCGGACCTGAACGGAAACCAGATTGGCGGCTGGCGGCAGTACACTCATTCGGCCTCCACCGCCGCCTGGCTGGCCCATCATTTCTACCTGCACTGGAGGTTCAGCGGCGACCGCGAGTTTCTGCGCGATCGCGCCTATCCCTACCTGCGCGACGCGGCCCTCTTCGTGGAGGCATTCACGGCAAGAAAGGACTCGAACGGAAAGCGCACGCACCCCCTGAGCGCCTCGCCGGAAATCAACGACAACAAGCCCTCGGCATGGTTCGACACGTACACGAACTACGATCTTGCGCTGGAACGGTGGCTCATCGGGGCGGCGGCCGAGCTTGCCGGGGAAGTGGGCGAAAGCGCAGAAGCGGACCGCTGGCGGCGGGTGCTCGCGGAGTTTCCCGATTTCAGCCGCGGCGAGGACGGCCGCCTGCTGGTTGCAGCCCACTATCCGTTGCCGCGCTCGCACCGGCACTTCTCGCACTTAATGGCGATTCACCCGCTGGGACTGATCGGCTGGGAGGATGGCGAGGAAGCGCGGCGCACCATCCGGGCGTCGCTCCAGGACCTGGAGCGGCTGGGTTCGTCGGAGTGGTGCGGGTACAGCTTTGCGTGGCTGGGCAACCTGGCTGCCCGGGCGCGCGACGGGGAAAAGGCCGAAAGGGCGCTCGAGATCTTTTCGACCGCCTTCACCCTGCGGAACAGTTTTCACGCCAACGGGGACCAGTCCGGCAAGGGCTACTCGAACTTCACCTACCGGCCGTTCACCCTGGAGGGCAACTTCGCCGCGGCCGCCGGCATTCAGGAGATGCTCATCCAGAGCCGGGGCGGCCGCATTGTGGTGTTCCCGGCCGTCCCGGCTGCCTGGAAAGACGCCGCCTTCACCACCCTGCGGACCGAGGGCGCATTCCTGGTTTCCGCCGAGCGGAGGGGCGGCGAGGTGACACGGGTCGAGATCACTGCCGAGAAAGGCGGTCGCTGCCGCCTGGTGTCGCCGTTCACCGGGCGGGAACTCGCCTTCGACATGAGAGCGGGCGAGCGGCGTCTGCTCACCCGCGATCCGGAGTAGGCCCGCCGGCTCAGATCAGCGCGGCACGGCGAGCGGCCAGCGCGAACCCGCCGTCAGGCCGCCATCCACATACAGCACCTGGCCGGTCATGAAATCGCTGGCCGCGCTGGCGAGGAAAATGGCCGTGCCCACCAGGTCACCGGGCTGGCCGAGGCGGCGCGCCGGGGTCCGCTCCAGGGCCCAATCCAGGATTTTCGCGTCCTCCCACAAGACCTTGTTCAGGTCCGTCCGGATGAAACCCGGCGCGATCGCGTTCACCTGCACGTTGTGCTCGGCCCATTCCACGGCCAGCGCGCGGGTCATGGAGGCGATGGCTCCCTTGGTGGCGGCATACGGGCTGACGCCGGTGGTGCACCAGTGGGTTTGCAGGCTGGCGACGTTGATGATCTTGCCGCGCTTCCGCTCCACCATCACCTTGCCGCAGGCGCGGGCCATCAGAAAATTGCCGCGCAGGTTGACCCCGAGGATCTGATCCAGTTTGTCTTCGGGAAAGGTCTCGGCGGCGTGGCGGTAGTTGATGCCGGCCACATTGAAGAGCACATCCAGGCGGCCGAAGCGGTCGACGATGCGCTCGACGGAGCGCGCGATCTGCCCGGAATCGGAGATATCGCAGACCTCGTAGTCCAGTCCGGAAGCCTTGAGCGAGGCCTCGCTGCGGGCGCTCAGAACCACGCGCGCGCCGGCGCCCGCGCAGGCCTCGCCGATGGCTCTTCCGATGCCGCGGGACCCCCCGCTCACGTGCACAACCCTGTCTTTGAGTGAAAAGAGATCTATGGGATTCATGGGGTAATCATCACCTTGATGGCGGCTTCCGAGCCGTCCAGGATGCGCCCGATCAACTCCGGCGCGTCCTCCAGAGCAACCCGGTGGGTAATCAGAGGGTGGGTACGGATCCGGCCTTCAGAGACCAGCCGGAGCGCGGTGCTGAAATCGGCGTCGTAGAGCCGGCTGGTGGCAAGCGTCAGGTCTTTCGCGAACGCCGTTTTCAGGGGGAAGCGGATCTCGCCGGGCGGGACGCCGTACACCACGATGCGCCCTCCGCGCCGGCACGCGACCACGGCATCGGCCACGGTCTGCTCGTTGCCGACCCCATCGATCACCAGGTCAAAGCTCTTCTCGAAGCGCTCCGCCGGGAAGCCGCCGCGGACATCCACGGCCTCGTCCACACCCAGTGTTTCGGCCAGGCGCAGTCTCGAAGGCGCCAGGTCGGTCACCACCACCCGGCCGGCCCCCAGGGCTCGCGCGGCCTGGATGAGCAGAAGTCCGATATTCCCCGCCCCGAGCACCAGCACGCGTTCTCCGCGGCTCAGCGCCCCCCGATTCAACGCGCGGACGGCCACAGCCACGGGTTCCACCATGGCGGCGGTCTCGTCATCGACGCCGGCGGGCGCCGGCCGCAGCATGTAATCCTCCACGACGACCTCCTGGGCGTACGCTCCGTTGCGCGAGACCACCCCGAGCACCTCGGTGGAGTCGCAGTGATGCACGTCGCCGCGGGCAAAGACCGGGTCGTCACGGTCACCCAAAATGGGATGGATCACCACCCGCTCGCCGATTCGAAAGGGCGTGTCGCCGGAACACTCCATCACATCGCCGCACGCCTCATGACCGGGGACGATCGGATAACGGGTGAAAGGCAGCTTGCCGGCAACACTCGAGTAGTCCGAGCCGCAGACACCCACCTTTCTGACCCGGACCCGAACTTGTCCGGCCTGGAGAGGCGCGGCAGGCAGATCCGCGATTTCCAGTTGCCGGGGCGCTTTCAGCAGCAGGGCCTTCATACCGGACTCAGTATAGTCCCATTTGACAGCCCTCTTCAGTTCTACGGCGCGGGACCCACGGCTGGGGCGAAGACTATGCCGCGGGCGAGGGCATCCGGGCGCGCAAATGAGGGTGGCGTGCGCGACTTCTCTATCCTCCGGAATCTACATCCGGCATCGAATCAACCGCCTGCCGGAAGCCGGGTCAAACAGCCCCGATGCGAGGGAGAAAAATGAAGACGCCAGACTTCTGGCGGAGGAAAAAGCGAATGACCGAACTGTGCGAGGTGCAACAATTCCAGAAGCTTTCGCGCATCTGGAGCCGCCGGCGTGAGCGCCACGTCGAGGTTCGCATCTATTACGATCTGCGGGAGCAGGACGGTTGCCGCATCTACCTGGTAAGCAGGGTCGAAGAGCTCAACTGACCGGACCCGGCGGGACGCCGAAGACCGGACCCAGAGTGCTCCAGGCAGCTTTCTTTCTGTGGGTTGGCTTTTGCAGTACCATGACTCTTAAGGACTTGTTTTCACCCGCGTGTATTGACCTGGACCTTGGAAACTGACTAGATTACAAGTTGCACGTGACCGAGCAACGAAAAAGCAAACGGTTTGAAATGCCGCTGCCGATCGAGATCCAGCGGGCAGGCGCCCAGCGCATTGGCCGGCCGGGCCGTATCCGGAATATCAGTTCGGGCGGGGTGCTGTTCACCTCGGACGTCAACCTCGAGTTGGGCGGCATCATCGAGTACACGGTGGATCTGCCCCCCAGCCCGGGCGGCAACGTGAGCTTACGTTGTCTCGGGAAGGTGCTCCGCCTGGAAAGATTGTCAAACTCCGTTCCGAATGGCTCAAATCCTTCATACGCCATCGCAGTGACCCTCGAGCGCTACGAGTTTCAGCGGTCGTAGCTGGCCTTCCCGCGTCGAACGGCGCCTTGCCAGGAGCGCCGATTTCCTGTACTGTAGCAAAGAAAAGGCGAAGCAGTACATGAACCTGACGCTCGGATTTCCCGAATTCTCAGAGGAACGGGCTCTTGCCCGGCATCCCGATCTGAAGCACGTTCTGGCGCATTTCGAGGCTCTCATGGAGCGGCACGAAGGCCCCGTGAGGTCTATCCGCCATCTGGCCGCGCGACCCGGGGAGTACCGGGACGTGCCGGCCACGGTGAGGCCGCCGCTTCGCGAAGCGCTCAACCGGCGAGGCATCGAGAAGCTGTATCTGCATCAGGCCGAGGCCTTCGAGCTGGTCACCGGCGGCAAGAACGTGGTGGTGGTCACCCCCACGGCGAGCGGCAAGACGTTGTGCTACAACCTGCCGGTGCTCAACCGCATGCTGGAGGAGCCTGAAACCCGCGCCATGTACCTTTTCCCCACCAAGGCGCTGGCCGAGGATCAACTTCACGAACTCCAGGCGGCGATCGACGCCTTGGGAGCGGATATTCGGGCATTCACCTACGATGGCGACACGCCCCAGGACGCCCGCAAAGCCATCCGGCAGCGGGCCAACCTGGTGCTGACCAACCCCGACATGCTGCATACCGGCATCCTGCCGCATCACACCCGGTGGGCCAAGCTGTTTGAGAACCTTCGCTACTTCATCATCGACGAGTTGCATACCTATCGCGGCGTATACGGCAGCCACCTGGCCAACCTGATCCGGCGACTGAAGCGCATCTGCGAGTTTTACGGCTCGCGGCCGCAGTTTATTTGCTCGTCGGCCACCATCGCCAATCCGCGCGAGCTGGCCGAGGCGCTGACGGAGTCGAGCTTCGAGATGGTGGATCGAAACGGCGCGCCAGGCGGAGAGAAGTACTTCGTTTTCTACAACCCTCCGGTGGTAAACCGGCAGCTTGGCATCCGGCGGAGCTACATCAACGAAAGCCGGCGCATCGCGCTGGAGTTTATCGGCCGCGAGCTTCAGACCCTGGTGTTCGCCAACAGCCGCCTGGCTACCGAGGTGCTGGTGACCTACCTGAAAGACGCTTGCGAGCGGACGCCGGCCGGCGGGGACATTGTCCGCGGCTATCGGGGAGGATACCTGCCGCGCGAGCGCCGGGAAATCGAGCGCAAGTTGCGGGACGGCGAAATCCGCGCGGTGGTGGCCACCAATGCGCTCGAGCTGGGAGTGGACATCGGGTCGCTGGATGCGGTGGTCATGGCGGGCTATCCGGGGACGATTGCGTCCACCTGGCAGCGCGCGGGCCGGGCGGGGCGGCGCCAGAAGCCCTCCGCGGCGGTGCTGGTGGCTTCCAGCGCGCCGCTCGACCAGTACATCATCGAACATCCCGATTACTTCTTCGAGCGCGCGCCGGAACATGCTTTCGTCAACCCCGACAATCTCGAAATCCTGCTGGCCCACCTGAAGTGCGCGGCCTTCGAACTGCCCATCCGGGATGGCGAGAAGTTCGGCCCGCACCCGACCGGGGAGCTGTGCCGCTTCCTTCAGGAGAGCGGATACCTGCACCCTTCGGCAGGCGCCTGGCACTGGACATCGGAAACCTACCCGGCCGACGCCATCAGCCTGCGCGCGGTGACCAGCGACAACTTTGTGGTCATCGACATCACCGGCGAACCCCAGGTGATCGCCGAGGTGTCATTTCCCGCGGCGCTGACCGGCTTGCACGAAAAGGCCATCTACCTGCACGAAGCCCGCCAGTACCACGTGGACCGCTTCGACTACAAGGAGCGCAAGGCTTATGTCAGAAAGGTGGACTGCGACTACTACACCGACGCCATCGACTACACCCAGGTGAAGATCCTGGAGGAGTTTGAAGGCGCGGAGATCGGTGGCGCCGTGCGGGCCCACGGCGAGGTCCGGGTGAACCGCCAGATTGTCGGCTTCAAGAAGATCAAGTTCTACACCATGGAAAACGTAGGCGCGGGCAACCTTTCGATGCCGGAGCAGGAGATGCACACCAGCGCATTCTGGCTGCACTTCCCGGCCGCCTTCCTGGCCCGCTTTGCGGATTTGACGCCCACGGAAAAACAGAGCGGGCTGGCCGGTCTGGGCAACGTGCTGCGAACCGTCGCGGCGCTGCTGCTGATGTGCGACCCGCACGACCTGGGTGTGGCGTTTACTGAAAACATCGCCGGGGGGATGCAGGTATTCGAACCCAACCTGTACCTGTACGACAATTACCCCGGCGGTGTGGGACAGAGCCAGCCGCTTTTCAAGATGGCGGCGCGGCTGCTGGCCGGGGCCGCGGAACTGGTTGCGCGATGCCCGTGCGAGGCGGGCTGTCCTTCCTGCGTCGGTCCGGTGGGGGAGATCGGGGAGAAAGGCAAAGAGGCGGCCGCGCGTTTCCTGGCCGCCTTGAACCAGCCGGGCGGCTGAAGGTTACGGGAAAACCGCGTAGCCCTCGGGCGGCTGGTACAACGAGTGCAACGCCTCGAGCCGTTTCCGCAGATAACGGCTGGGAAGCTGGCGCGGTCCCGTTTCCACTTCGATATCGCAACACAGGCCGTGCAGGTACAGCGTCAGGGTGTCCTCGAAAGACTGGGAGGCGTAATCCCGGAACAGCTTGGTTTCCTTGCGGATGTTGCTCTGACGCCGCAGCAGCCCCTGCTTGAGGTGCCAGCTTCGCTCGTCCACTTCACCGTGGACTTCAAGTTTGAGCTCTTCGCGGAGCAGGCGGTAGTACAGGTCACGCGCCTCCGGCTTCCAGTTCTCGGCCACCAGCGACGCGATTTCGGCATAAAAAGAATAATGGTAATCGGCCACGTCTTCCTCTTTGATGGCGAACACCAGCGTGAGACCTTCCTCGGAGGCGACGCGGCTGGAGAAGATCTGGCGTGATTCGGGAGGGCGCTCGAAGACGACGTATTCGACGCGGTTTTCGCCGGCGCCCCGGCCGTGCGAGTGGTCATGCTCGCCGTCCCCGGCTTTTCGCTGGGCCTCAGTACGGGTCCGGACTTCGCCCTTTTCCAGATACGGCACCAGCAACACACCGATCGGGGGCAACTCGGCGGCGATGGCCGGCGGCAGAGCCGCGATGGGCTCCTGCAAATACTGGCGCACCTCGTCTTCGACGAGCGGGACGGCCGAGAAATAGGAAAACGTGTTGGTCAGCGGGATCATTTCCCGGCGACAGCGGGTAACCAGTTCCTCAACCGTAACCCGGGAACGGTTGGTTTCAATGGGCATTCGGTGTTCCGATTGTAACAAATGGAGCCCTGGCGCCTTCTGCTAGACTCGGCTGTAGATGGCCCTCAAGATCCTGGTGTCGGCGGGGGAGGCTTCGGGCGACCTGTACGCCGCTTCACTGGTTACGGCTTTGCGCGGGCGGTGGCCGCAAGCCGACTTTTTCGGCTGCGCCGGGCAGCACATGCGTGCGGCGGGGGTCCGCAGCGTGGTGGACGCGGAGAGCCTGGCGGTGGTCGGCCTGGTCGAGGTGATCGCTCACATCCCGCGCATCCATCGCCAATACCGCAGACTGGTCGCGGAGGCCGCACGCGTGCGGCCCGATCTGGCCATTCTGACCGATGCGCCGGATTTCCACCTGCGCCTCGCCAGGCATCTGAAGAAGTGGGGGATTCCCGTGCTGTACCTGGTTGCACCCCAGGTGTGGGCCTGGCGGAAGGGGCGCCTGCGCTCGATGCGCCGCCTCATCGACCACCTGTTTTGCATCTTCCCGTTCGAGGAGGCCTACTTTCGCCGCCACGGCATCCCGGCAACCTACATCGGGCATCCCTTGGCCTCTCTGGTCAGGCCGGCAGCGTCCAAGGCGGAGTTTTTCCGGAAACATAACCTGGATGCAAGCCGTCCAGTGATTGTGTTGCTCCCCGGGAGCCGGAAAGGGGAGGCGGCCCGCCATCTGCCCGCCTTGGCGGATGCGGTGGCGCGCATTCGGCGGAGCCGGGAGGCCCAGTTCGTCCTGCCTGCCTCGGCTACCACGGGGGCGGCGTTTTTTCAGGAACGGATCGGCTCCCTGCCCATCCATATCATGGAAGGGGAAACCTGGAACGCCGTCGCCCATGCGGACCTGGCTTTGGCGGCGAGCGGAACCGTGACGGTGGAGACCGCCCTGCTGGGGACGCCGATGGTGATCTTCTACAAGGTCGCCTGGGCTACCTGGTTATTGGGCAAGCCCCTGGTTTCCGTGCCATTCTATTCGATGGTGAACCTGGTGGCCGGGCGCAGGGTCGCCCCGGAGTTGATCCAGCACCGGATGACCGGTGAGCGGTTGGCGGCCGAGGCCACGCGGCTGCTGGAGGACGAAGGCGCCCGTTTGCGGATGAAACAGGATTTCAGGGAAGTCGCCGCGCGACTGGAGTCGGGTGGAAATGCCATCCGGCGCGCCGCGGATCTGATTGAAGGTTTTGTGAGGGAACAAGCTGCTCATGTCTCGTAGAAGCTGGATGGCGCTGGCCGCTGTGGCCGCCGTTTCCGCCGTGTCCGCCCAGGAACGCAGGAGCCGGATCGACGTCGAGCACTACACCATCGACGCCGAGATCAACCAAAACACGCAAACGCTCACAGCCAAGGCGGTGGTGCGCTTCGTACCGCTGGACGAGAACACAACCTCGGCCACATTCGAACTCAATAACGCCCTGAATCTGAAGACCGTTCTGGACGAAGGCGGCCGGCAGGTGCCCGCCTCGCGCGGCCAGGATTTCACGGTGCGGCTCAACTTCAACCAGCCGCTAGCCAAGGGCAAGCCGTTGAGCGTCGTGTTCGTGTACGACGGGCGGCTTTCCGGGTCTGAAGAGTCGCCGGTATATGGCGTGAAGTTCGCGGCCATCACCAACGATTACGCCTATCTGATGTACCCCGCGCGCTGGTTTCCCATCAACGGGTACACGGCCGACCGCTACTCGATGGATCTGAACGTCACGGTGGCCGCGGGCAATCGCGTGCTGGCCAGCGGGATGGACACTCCGCCGAAGGAGTCCGGCGGACGGGTCACTTACGGTTTCCAGTTCTCCCGCCCGTCGTTCCCCGGTTCCATCGCGGTGGTAAAGGGCGAACCCGCGCGGGTCACCTCGGAAGGAGTGATTACCACCCTCTATTTCCGCGGGCCGGAGAGCGAGATGGCCGGCGTCTACGGCCAGGAGACGGGCAAGGAAATGGTCTATTTCACCAGCCTGTTCGGATTGCCGCCCTCGGCGAACCTGACCCTGGTGGAGACCGAGAGCGGAGCCCCGAACGGGTATTCGGCGCCGGGTTTGATTTTTCTCAATCCCCGCGGCATCGGCAAGCAGCTCAACACCAAGCTGCTGGCCAACCAGGTGTCGCGACAGTGGTGGGGCGCGCTGCTCTCGCCCGCCAGCCGGAATCACCTGTGGTTACGCGAGGGCTTCGCGAACTACTCGGAACTGCTTTACGAAGAGCACACCCGCGGCCCCGCGGCTCTTGAGGCGGAGATGCGGGATGTTTCGGTGGAGGCGCTCACGGTCGATAATGTTCCCATCATTCAGGCCGCGCGCCTGGAGGACTACTCGCCGGAGTTGTGGGCGCTCACCGGCTCCAAGGGAGCCGCCGTGCTGCACATGCTGCGCTTCGTAGTGGGCGACGAGAAGTTCTTCCAGATCCTGAAGGATTTTCCCAAAGACTACGCCTGGCAGAGCGTCACCACGGACGATCTCCGCAAGGTCTGTGAGAACGTCTCGCAGCAAAACCTGCAAGGGTTTTTCATCCAGTGGATCGAATCCAGCGGGGCGCCGGAGTTCAAGCTGGAATACACGGTCTTCCGCACCCAGAAGGGCTTCCGTGTGATGGGCAAGGTTTCCCAGGACCTGGACACCTTCCGGATGCCCGTGGATCTGAAGATTGAGACCGAAGGCAACCCGGAAACCAAGCGCATCGAGGTGGTGGGCACCTCCTCGGAGTTCTCGGTGGACACTTTCGGCAAGCCCAAGAACGTAGTTCTGGACCCGAACAATCGCGTGCTGCGCTTCAGCAATCCGATGAGGGTGGCGGTAGCTATCCGGCGCGGGGAGCAGTTTGCGGAGATCAGCGAATTCGGCGAAGCCCTGAAGGAGTACCAGAAGGCGCTGGAGGCCAATCGATCGAGCTCGCTGGCGCACTACCGGATCGCCGAGGTTTTCTTTCTCCAAAACAATTATCAGTCCGCCGCCAACGAATTCCGCGAGGCGCTCAGCGGGGACCTGGAGCCCAAGTGGACCGAAGTGTGGTCCCACATCAACCTGGGCAAGATTTTCGACATCACGGGCCAGCGCGAACGCGCGGTGAACGAGTATCAACAGGCCGTGCGCACCAAGGACAACACCCAGGGCGCGCTCGAGGAAGCGGCCAAGTACCTGAAGCAGCCCTACGAGCGCCAAAGACGCCCGGACACACAGTAGCACCGGGCGGAATGTTAGAATCTAGCTCTTGATGAGCAAACCGGTCTCGCTATTCGTCACCTGCATCATCGACCAGTTGTTTCCGAAAGTCGGCATGGCCATGGTGGACGTGCTGGAGCGCATCGGGTACCGGGTCGACTTTCCGGAACGGCAGACCTGCTGCGGCCAGCCGGCTTTTAACAGCGGTTTCCGCGAAGAGGCCGCCCAGGTAGCGCGGCATTTTCTCGAGACGTTCCGCGACGCCGAATACGTGGTCATCCCCTCGGGCTCCTGCACTTCGATGATCACCCATCACTACGAGGAGCTTTTCGCGAACGATCCCCAAAGCCTGGAGCTGTCCCGCTCGCTCGCCCCGCGGGTCTGGGAATTCTCGCAATTCTTGCTGGAGGTGGCTAAGGTGGAGGACGTAGGCGCGCGCATGGACGCGGTGGTCACCTTTCACGACAGTTGCCACGGGCTGCGCGAATTGAAAATCAAGGAGGGGCCGCGGCGCCTGCTCAGCCACGTGCGCGGGCTCGAATTGCGCGAGATGGATCCCCCCGAAGAGTGCTGCGGTTTCGGCGGCACCTTCGCGGTGAAGTTCGCCGAGCTGTCGGCCGCGATGGCGCGGAGCAAGGTGGAGGCCATCGTGCGCACCGGCGCCGAGGCCGTGGTGGGGATCGATTCCAGTTGCCTGATGCAGATTCAGGGCGCTATGTCACGCGCCGGCGTGCCTGTCCGCGCCATGCACCTGGCCGAAGTCCTGGCCGGGGTCTGAGGAGAGCCCAGCGCCCATGTCCGTCCAATTCGACGAGAAGATCCGCAAGACCCTGGCCGACGCCAAGCTGGAGCTGGCTGTCTACACCGCCACCGGACGCCTGGCCACTGGACGCCGCCAGACGGTGGCGCCCGAGGTCTTTCCCCAGTACGAGGAGTTGCGCACCCAGGCCAGCGCCATCAAGAAGCACACCATCGACAACCTGGATTACTACCTGGAGCAGCTTCAGACCAACGTGGAAGCCCACGGAGGCAAGGTCGTCTACTGCCGGGACTCCGCCGAGGTGGTTGATTTCGTGGTGAAACTGGCGCGCGAGAAGAACGCGCCGAACATCGTGAAATCCAAGTCAATGGCCACCGAGGAGCTGGATCTCAACGAGCATCTCAAGGAGCACGGCCTCGAGCCGGTGGAAACCGACCTGGGCGAATTCCTCGTGCAGCTCGCGGGCCAGCGGCCTTACCATATCGTCGGCCCCTCCATGCACATGACGCGGTACGATGTGGCCGAGCTCTTCACCAGGCATCTGGGCGTCGAGCGCGAGACCGATCCCCCGAAACAGACCATGATCGCGCGCCGGGTTCTGCGCGAGAAGTTTTTGAAAGCGGATATCGGCATCAGCGGGGCGAATTTCCTGGTGGCCGATTCCGGAGCCGTGGTGCTGGTGACCAACGAAGGCAACGCCCGGCTTACCACCACGCTGCCGCGGATTCACATCGCCATCGCCGGCATCGAAAAGCTGATTCCCCGCGCCCAGGATCTGGCCGTATTCCTCAATTTGCTGAGCCGGAGCTCGACGGGCCAGTTGCTGACCGTTTACACGTCCTTCCTCTCCGGACCGCGGCGCGCCGGGGAGATCGACGGGCCGGATGAGTTCTACGTGGTGCTGATCGACAACGGACGCACCCGGCTGCTGCCCGACGAGGGCAAGCGCCAGTCGCTCCACTGCATCCGCTGCGGAGCGTGCCTGAACATTTGTCCGGTGTACCGCAAGATCGGCGGGCACAGCTTCCCGTGGATCTATTCGGGGCCGATCGGCGCCATCATCACGCCGCAGTTTCTGGGCATCACCCACGAGCCGGCGTTGCCCTTCGCCTCCAGCCTGTGCGGAGCGTGCAGCGAGGTCTGCCCGGTCAAGATCGATATTCCCAAAATCCTTCTCGAGCTGCGCGCCGAGGTCAACCAGGCCACGGCGTCCACAACGCCCAAACGGCTGGAGAGACTCGGATTCAGGCTTTGGTCGTGGCTGATGCGCCACCCGCGGATCTACGAGTGGGCCGGACTGGCGGCTAACGGCGTGGCTCCGGAGGCTGAACCAGGCAAGTGGCTGTCCGGGCTGCCCGGGTTGCTGAACGTCGGTCCCGCGAAGGCCTGGGCGAGCGGTCGCGACCTGCCTCCCGCGCCCGGCCGGAGTTTTCGCGCCATGTGGCGCGCCCGATCGAGGAGCGCTTCCCGATAATGCCACGCGAACCAATACTCAATGCCGTGCGCAGCGCCCTGGGCCGCCGTGCCGGGCAGGCGCCGCCCCCGCTTCCCCCCGCAAGGATCGTGGTCCCGGAAATGGATCTGGAGACCCGCATCGAGCGGTTGCTTGCCAGCGTGTCGGCCCTTGCCGGAAGGACGTGCCGTGCGGGATCGAGAGAGGCCGCGCGCGAGTACGTGGCCGGCGTGCTGGACGGACGGCCGGCGGTGGCCTCCAATGCGCCGTTCCTGTCCGCATGCGGCATCACCGCATTGCCGCAGGTGCGCTCCGGCATCCACAATCGCGAGGAATTGCGGCAGATCTGCGCCACCATACCGGTGGGCATCACCAGCGCCGACTACGCCCTGGCCGATCCGGGCAGCCTGGTCATGCTTTCCGGCCCCGAGGAGGCCCGCATGATCTCGCTGCTACCCCCCGTGCATATCGCCGTAGTGCCAAGCGACCGGGTGATCACCGGGCTGGACGAACTGTTTTCTTTGCTGCCGAATCCGGCCGGGATCTCCAGTTCCCTGGTGCTGATCACCGGACCGAGCCGCACCGCCGACATCGAGCAGATTCTGGTGCGGGGGGTGCACGGTCCCGGCGAGCTTCACGTCGTGGTGGTTTGAATTCGCTTGGAAAGCGCCGCCAATTCATCTGTGTTACTCTGAAATTTCGACGTGTGCCGGCTCTAGTGAGCGAAGCTCTGGTGCTCAGGACGTACCCGTTCCAGGAAGCGGACCTGGTGGTCAGCTTCCTCACTCGCGATCAGGGCAAGCTCCGGGGAGTCGCCCGGCGTGCCAGGCGCCCCAAGAGCCCGTTCGGTTCGGGGCTGGAAAGGCTCTCGCACGTCAAGATGTTCTACTTTCAAAAGGAGACCAGGGAGCTGGTGAGCCTGGACTCCTGCGAATTGATCCAGTCTCAGTTCGGCTTGCTGTCCGACTACACGGCTGGGGTGGTTCTCGACTACATGGCTGAGGTCGCGGATCAGATCCTGCCGCCGTCGGAGCCGAACGAACGGTTCTTCCGGCTCTTGCTGGCCGTGCTGGATCATCTGCGCGGCGGCGGCCCCGGCAGCGCGTGGCGTGCCGTGGCGTACTACAGCCTGTGGGCCGTCAAACTGTCCGGGTTCTTGCCCGAATTGCGAGTCAGCGGAGAGTCGAAAGCGATCGCCGAAGAGATGCTGCGCAAGCCCATCGATCAGATTTCCGGCGAAAAGTGGACCCGGGAAACCGCGGCTGATCTGCGCCGCTTCCTCATCCGCAGAATCGAAGAGCAGATCGAACGCAAGCTGGCCACCGTGCCCCTGCTGGAAGCCCTGTAAACCGATGGAGTCTTTTCAACAGATCATCTTCAATCTCAAGCAATACTGGGCCGATCGCGGCTGCATCATACAGGAGCCGTACGATCTGGAGGTCGGCGCGGGCACCATGTGCCCGGAGACGTTCCTGCGGGTCCTGGGCCCCAAACCCTACCGGGTAGCCTACGTCCAGCCGAGCCGCCGTCCCGCCGACGGCCGCTACGGCGAAAACCCGAACCGGCTCTATAAGCATGCCCAGCTTCAGGTCATTCTGAAGCCGTCGCCCGACGACGTCATCGAACAGTACCTGGGCAGCCTGGAAGCCATCGGCATCGATCTTCGCAAGCACGACATCAAGTTCGAAGAGGACAACTGGGAATCGCCCACGCTGGGCGCCTGGGGCATCGGCTGGCAAGTGATGCTGGACGGCCTGGAAATCACTCAGTTCACCTACTTCCAGCAATGCGGCGGCATCGACCTGGACCTGGTTCCCGCCGAACTGACCTACGGTCTGGAGCGCCTCACGGCCTTCCTTCAGGCCAAGGACAGCGTCTACGACATCGAGTGGGCGCCCGGCGTCACGTACGGCGACGTGCGCTTCGAGGACGAGCTGCAATTCTCCCTTTACAACTTCGAAATGGCCGACATCGAGACCCTGTGGCAATTGTTCGCCCTGCACGAGAAGGAGTGCCAGCGCCTGCTGGCCGGGTGGCCGGATGCGCCCGACAAGAAGCGCTACCCGCTGCTGCCGGCTTATGACCAGGTGCTGAAATGCTCCAACCTTTTCAACACCCTCGATTCCCGCGGCGCGATCAGCGTCACCGAGCGCGTAGGGGTCATCGCCCGCGTGCGGAAGCTGGCTGTAGGCGTGGCCCAGGCCTGGGTGGAGCAACAGCAATGAGCGTTCCCTTCCTGCTGGAGATCGGCACCGAAGAGATACCGGATTGGATGATTCCAGGAGCGCTCGAGGACCTGCGCCGGCGATTCCTCGAGGTCATGCCCGGGGCGGCGGTTTCAACGGACGCGACGCCGCGCCGGCTGGTGCTGCGCGCCGCCCGGCTGGCCGAGCGCGAAGCGGACCGCGAGGAGCTGATCTACGGGCCTCCGAAAGCCGCCCCCGAAGCCGCCGTGGCCGGCTTCGCCCGCAAGCAGGGCATCAGCGCCGGCCAGCTCGAGGTGCGCCAGACTCCCCGGGGCGAATACTACACCTATTTGAAGAAGGTGGCCGGGCGGCTGACCCGCGACATTCTGGCCGGGGCCCTGCCGGACATCATCCTGAAGATCTACTTTCCCAAGACGATGTACTGGACCGGCAAGGGCGGCCCCCGTTTTATCCGGCCCATCCGCTGGCTGGTGGCGCTGTTGGGCGACGAAGTGGTGCCCTTCGAAGTGGCCGGCGTGCGCTCGGGCAATGTCACCTGTGGCCACCGCCGCCTCGGCAAGGCCCGGATACCCGTCACCATCCGGAGTTATCAGCGCCGCCTGGCCAGGAACTACGTGCTGCTCTCAGCCGCGGAACGCCGCGCGCGCATCGAGGCCGGCATCCGCGAGTTGGGCCTGACCCCGGCGCCCGATCAGGCGCTGCTCGACAAACTGGTGAATCTTACCGAGTACCCCACACCCATTGCCGGCGATTTCGCGCCCGAGTACCTGGCCCTGCCCGAGGAGGTGCTGGTCACAGTGATGCGCCATCACCAGAATTACTTCTCGGTTCGTGAGGCCGGCGGGTCGCTGGCCCCGCGTTTCATTGCCGTCATGAACACGGACTCCGACCCGGAAGGTTTCATCCGGCAAGGCAACGAGCGGGTGCTCCGGGCCCGCTTCAACGATGCCCGTTTCTTCTGGGAGACCGACCAGAAGAAGAGCCTGGCCGCGCGTGTTCCCGATCTCGCGCATGTCACCTTTCAGGCCAAACTGGGCTCCTATCTCGAAAAAACCAGGCGTAACGTGGCCCTGGTGACGGAACTGGGAGGCGACCAGGACGCCCGGCGCGCCGCCGAGCTGGCCAAGTGTGACCTCACCACGGAACTGGTGAAGGAGTTCACCGAGCTGCAAGGCGTGGTCGGCGGCCTCTACGCCCGTGTTCAGGGCGAGGGGGAGGGCGTGGCGCTGGCCATCTATGACCACTACAAACCGGTCAGCATGGAGGACACCATCCCGCGCACGCCGGCCGGCCAACTGGTCTCCCTGGCGGACAAGCTCGATACTCTGCGGGGCTGTTTCGGCATCGGCCTGGTTCCCACGGGATCGCGGGACCCCTTCGCGCTCCGCCGCGCGGCCCAGGGCGTGGTGAAGATCCTGGTGGAGGGCAAGCTGCACATTCCGGTGCGCAGGTACCTGACCGGTATCCCCGAGCTGGAGGCTTTCCTCGAAGAACGCATCCGGTACTACTTCAAGGATATCCGCGGCTTCCCTTACGACGAAGTGAACGCCGTGCTGGCTTCCGGCTGGAGCGATCTGGTGGACGTGGAAGAGCGCCTGTCCGCGTTGCATGCCGTACGGCCCACCGAGAACTTCGAACCACTGGCCGCGAGTTTCAAGCGCATCCAGAACATCTTGAAGCAGGCCCAATTCACCGAAGGGGGCGATATCGACGCCATGCTGTTCGAAGCCGGACCCGAAACCGATCTCTATGAGGCCTTCGAGCAGGTTCGCCGGGAGACTGCCGGCCGGGAATATCTCCCCGCCCTGGAGGCCATCGCGTCGCTGCGCCCCAAGGTAGATCTGTTTTTCGACAAGGTGCTGGTGAATGCGCCCGACGAGCGCATCCGCCGCAACCGCCTCACCCTTTTGCACAAGCTGCTGAAGGAGTTTTCGACCATTGCGGATTTTTCTGAAATCGTCACTACTCATTAGGAGAAAAACCAGATGAAGAAGTACGTTTACTCGTTCGGAGGCGGCACCGCCGACGGCGATGGAAAGATGAAAGACACGCTCGGCGGCAAAGGCGCCGGGCTGGCCGAAATGAGCCGCGCCGGCGTTCCCGTGCCCCCCGGCTTCACGATCTCGACCGAAGTTTGCAACATCTACTTCAAAAACAACCAGCAGATCCCGGCTGAAATCGACCAGGAGATCGACAAGGCCCTGGCGAAGCTGGAAGAACGGATGGGACAGAAGCTGGGCGACGTCACCAACCCGTTGCTGGTGAGCGTGCGCTCGGGCGCCAAGTTCTCCATGCCCGGCATGATGGATACCATCCTGAACCTGGGTCTGAACGACGAAACCGTGAAGGCGCTGGAGGCCAAGAGCGGCAACCCGCGTTTCGCCTATGACTGCTATCGGCGCTTCATTCAGATGTTCGGCAACGTGGTCCTCGAGATCCCCAAGGACGAGTTCGACCATATTTTCGATGCCCGCAAGAAGAAGGCAAAGGCGAAGTACGACACCGACCTGACCGCGGAAGATCTGAAGGCCGTTATCGCCGAGTACAAGAAACTGGTCGAGAAGAAGACCGGCAAGCCGTTCCCGCAGAATGCGAAGGAGCAGCTTGTCATGGCGCGGGACGCCGTGTTCCGCTCCTGGTGGAACCCGCGCGCCGGGCACTACCGCAAAATGAACAAGATCCCCGACGACCTGGGCACCGCGGTGAACGTGCAGGCCATGGTATTCGGCAACCTGGGCGACACCTCGGCGACGGGCGTGGGCTTCACCCGCAACCCGGCCACGGGGGATAAGGAATTCTACGGCGAGTTTCTGATCAACGCCCAGGGCGAGGATGTGGTGGCCGGCATCCGCACCCCCAAGCCGATCACCGAACTGGAAACCATCATGCCGGAGGTCTACCAGCAGCTTCGCGATATTACCGGCATGCTCGAGAAGCACTACAAGGACGTGCAGGATTTCGAGTTCACCATCCAGGACGGCAAACTGTTCATGCTTCAGACCCGCAACGGGAAGCGCACCGGCCCCGCCGCGGTAAAGATCGCCGTCGACATGGTGGAAGAAGGCTTGATCAGCAAGGAAGAGGGCGTCATGCGCGTGGACCCGCAGCAACTCGATCAGCTTCTGCACCCCGTGCTCGACCCGGTCTCGAAGAAATCCTTGCAGAGGCTCACCATTGGCCTGCCGGCCTCGCCCGGCGCCGCCGTGGGCCGGATCGTTTTCACCGCCGACGAGGCGGTCGAACAGGCCAAGAAGTATCCCGTCATCCTGGTCCGCAAAGAGACCGTGCCGGACGACATTCACGGCATGGAAGTGGCCAAGGGCATTCTCACCGCGCGGGGCGGCATGACCTCCCACGCGGCCGTGGTGGCCCGCGGCATGGGCACGCCCTGCGTGGCCGGCGCCGAGGATCTGGCCGTGGAGGAATCCAAACAGACCCTGACGGTTCGGAAGACCGGCATGACGCTGAAGGAAGGCGACTGGATTTCGATCGACGGCTCGACGGGCGAAGTTTTCGCCGGCCAGGCCAACACCATCGACGCCGACCCGTCTTCCGGCATTCTGGCCAAGTTCATGGGCTGGGCCGACGAGTTTCGCGGCAAGTTCGGCGTGCGCGCCAACGCGGACATCCCGCGCGACGCCATTGCCGCCCGCAAGTTCGGAGCCCAGGGCATCGGGCTGTGCCGCACCGAGCACATGTTCTTCGGCCCCGGGCGCATCGAGCACATGCAGGCCATGATTCTGGCCCGCGACGAGAAGACCCGCAAAAAGGCTCTCCAGAAGCTGCTGCCGCTCCAGCGCAAGGATTTCGCGGGTCTGTTCCAGACCATGGACGGATTCCCGGTGGTCATCCGCACCCTGGATCCGCCCCTGCACGAGTTCGTCCCCAAGCGCGAGGAGCTGATGGTGGATATCGCCATTCTGCCTTACGCCGACATCAAGAAGAAACGCGAGCTGGCGGAAAAGTACAAGCAATTCGGCGCCGAGGTCAAGACCCTCAAGACGGTGCTTCCCGAGTTGCTCAAGCGCGTCGAGGAACTGCACGAGTTCAACCCGATGCTGGGCCACCGGGGCTGCCGTCTGGGAATCACTTATCCGGAGATCACCGAGATGCAGGCCCGCGCCGTTTTCGAAGCCGTGGTCCAGGTGGCGAAGAAGGGCATCAAGGTCATCCCCGAGGTCATGATTCCGCTCATCGGCGGGGTGCAGGAACTCGCCGACCAGAAGGCCATTGTGAAGCGGGTGGCCGAAGAGGTCCTCGAGAAGGCCGGCATGAAGGACCAGCACTACATGATCGGCACCATGATCGAGATTCCGCGCGCCGCCCTGACCGCCGACCAGGTGGCCACCGAAGCCGAGTTCTTCAGTTTCGGCACCAACGACCTGACCCAGACCACCATGGGACTTTCACGCGACGACTATGTGAAGTTCTCGAAGGACTACGAGAGCAAGAAGATCTTCAAAGCCGACCCGTTCGCCGTCCTGGACCAGGAAGGCGTGGGCCAGTTGGTGGAGATGGCCGTGAAGAAAGGCCGCGCAACCCGCAAGGAACTCGAAGTGGGCATCTGCGGCGAGCACGGCGGAGAACCCAGCTCAGTGGAATTCTGCTACCGCGTGGGCATGGACTACGTCTCCTGCTCTCCCTACCGGGTACCGATCGCCCGCCTGGCGGCTGCTCAGGCAGCCATTTCCGGCGGCGACAAATCCGAAACCATGCGCACGGCGTAACGCCGTCAACCCTTGGATGGCCGGCCGCGCGGGCCGGCCATCCGGTCTGAACGGTGCGGCCCGGCTCTGACGCTCCGGGCAGCCGGAGGCAATCACTTTACCCTTCCACCACGAGGTTGAAGCCCATCAGGGCGCTGAAGGTCTCAACGGGTTGCTTCAGATCGCCGTAGAAGGTGACGCGATGCCAGCCCCAGCGATCCCACTCGCTGAGCAGCTTATTGATGTCCTTCACTTCAGCGGCAAGCTTCGTGCGGCACGCCTTGTCTTCGTCAATGTTGGCCACGGTCTTGGCTTGATGGAAAACAATCTGACGCGTGCCGGGATTGATCTTCAAGGTGGTGGTCATCTCTCCGAGCGGCATCAGCGAGCGGATCGAGGCGCCCTTCCGGTCTTCCGAGTGGCTGCGGATGTGGAACGGGTTGCTCGGACCGTCCGGGCCGTACACCTTGCTGGGGGCGACGCAGTGAGCGTAGATAATCTGGTTTTTCGCCATATCGATGACCGGGTCGGAGATGTAGCCGGGCCGGCCGGTCAGGTAGGTCATGGCCAGCATGGTGATGGTGGATTGCAGATCCGCTTCGCAAGCGCCCACCAGGCCGTCGTTATTGAACTGGAACAGGCCCAGACACGGGTAGGCGGCCAGTTTTCCGGCGTAGAACAGGCTGAGGCAATCGATGGCCACCGCCTGCGCCTTGTGCTCCTGGAGAAGGTCGTGCATAGCCACATACATCCGGCCGGATTTGCCAATCTCCTCCCTGGAGGGCTCCACGATGCGCTTGGCTTCCTTGATCCAGAGGGCCGCCGCGGCTTGCGCCCGGCCCTGGTCGGCGCGCTCGTAGGCGGAATTGATTTGATCCCCGTCGATCTTGCGCACGGTGGTTCCGAAAACGTCCTGGATGGCCGAGGCATCCCCGCCGAGGGGGCGATTCTGAATATCCAGAATCGTCGAAGCTTGCAGTTTCTTGATGCAGTCGAAGCCTTTGACGGCCTGCACCACGTCGTCCCACCGCGTGGAGGCGACCGGCGCCACCCGGAGGCCCTTGCGCTTCGCCGCGGCGTAGGCGGTCAAGAACTCGCCGGAACCGGCGTACAGATCGTCCACAAACAGGGTAGGCTTGTTCGCGGATGCGATGGTGATGGCGGCGCCGGTCCAGATGCCGACCATGTAGACCAGATATCCGTCCACCTCGCGGTCATCCACCAGGATCTGGCGGGCGTCCTGGGCGTTGTGGGCGGTAGCCGGCAGAAACTCGACCGAGGGACAACTCTGGGTCAGCCGCGCGGTCAGTTCCTTCTTGCGGGCATCGTAGTCATACTCGGAGTGCGGCCAGGTCGGCTTGCCGGCCGGGATGTGGGTAAAGACCAGCCGGATCTTCGGCCTGGCGGTGGCCGGCAGCAGACCCGCGGCGCTCTGCGGGGCGGATTTGGCGCACACTGCGGCGGCCGCGCACCCCGCGCAACCGGCCAGAAACGCCCGCCGGCTGGCAGGCGCAGTCGCGAGAACGTTGAGCTTCATACTGATCCTTCCTTTCGGAGTAACGGATCAGCGTATCATAAATCCCGGACCGCGGAGCGCTAATAGGGCCAGGGTGTATCGTCCTGCCGCCGGATGGTGGGGCGCAGGCGCCGCAGGTAAGGATACCTCCTTGCCGCGGCTTCGTTGACGTCGATGCCCAGGCCGGGTTTGTCGTCAATGGTGACGAACCCGTCCGCGAACCTGGGAATCGCGCTGAAGACCTCGCGGACGCCGTCGCCCCATCCCACCGCGTACTCCTGGATGCCGAAATTCGGCGTCGAGTAGCTGACGTGCGCGTTGACCATGTGGGTGATCGGCGAGATATTTCCGGGGCCGTGCCATGCCGTCAGGATGCCGTGCGGTTCGCAGGCGATGGCCACCTTTTTCCCGGTGGTCACGCCGCCCACGTGGGCAAGGTCGTGCCGCACGTAATCGATGAGGTGGTTGTGGATCAGTTCCAGCCCTTCCCAAGGGCCCACGAACACTTCGCCCATGGCCAGCGGCGTGCTCGATTGTTGCCGGATGATGCGGAAGGTATCCAGGTGTTCGGGCCGGAGGACATCTTCCAGGTAGAAGAGATTGTACGGCTCCAGCGCCTTGGTGAGGGTGATGGCCTGGCTGGCGGTGACGCGCTCGTGCACGTCGTGAAGCAGTTCGATCTGATCGCCCAGCGTCTTCCGCAAATGTTCAAACAACTTGGGCAGGGTCCGGACGTAAGGTCCCGGCTCCCAGACCTCGCTGGGGGGCAGGCCCGCCTCATAGGCCTGTTGCGTGGCCGCACGCTGGCGCTCAGTGGGCGGCACGGCGTACCCGCCCTCCATGCCGGGAGCCGAGACCTGCACTTTGAGCACCTTGTAGCCGCGGGCCATCATTTTGCGCGCGCCCTCCTCCACCTCCTGGAAGTTGCGCCCGCCCACGCTGGTGTAGCTCAGCAGACCCGTGCGCACCTTGCCGCCCAGCAGTTCGTAGACCGGCAGCCCGGCGACTTTCCCTTTGATATCCCAAAGAGCCATGTCGATGCCGCTGATGGCGGACATGTGCACCGAGCCGGAGCGGTAATAGGGCAGGAAGAACAGGGTCTGGAAAATCTCTTCCACCTGCATCGGGTTGCGCCCGACCAGGGCGGGCTTCAGGTGCTCTTCAATGAATTTGGCGATGGCGAGCTCGCTTCCGGTGCAGGTGGCGTCGCCCCAGCCCCACAGGCCGGCCTGGTTCGTGGTGAGCTTCACCAGAACGAAATTGCTCATCGCCGACCGGCCCGGGTTGGTCACCACCACATCAACGCCGGTGATTTTCAGGTTGGCCGGGACGGCGGCGCGCGCCGGCGCGGATACCAGCGGCTGGGCGAGAGCCAGAGAGAGGAGGTCGCGGCGGCGCATGCCGTTCAGCTCCAAAGACGGTCGTGCGAGCGCTCCTTGTCCCATTCGGGGGTGGGCTCGAAGTATCCGCCTTCGCGCACGTGCTGCTTCACCACTTCGTCATTGAGGGTGATGCCGAGGCCCGGACCCTTCGGCACGGGGATGAAACCGCGCTGGATGATCGGCTTCTCGACGCCTTCGACCATGTCGTTCCACCATGGGACCTCGACCGAGTGATTCTCCAGGATGAAGAAGTTTTCGGTAGCCGCGGCGCAGTGTACGTTGGCCATGCAGGAAACCGGCGTGCCGGCGAAGTGCAACGCCATCGGAACACCGTACTCCTGAGCCATGTCGCCGATCTTTTTGGTTTCGAGAATGCCGCCGGCAGTGGCCAGGTCGGGCTGGATCTTGTCGACCGCGTGGTTGCGGCACAGCACTTCGAAAGGCTCCTTCAGGTAGATGTCCTCGCCGGTCAGGGTGGGCACGTCAATCGAGTCGGTGATCTGCTTCCACAACTCCGTACACTGCCACGGAATCATGTCTTCGAGCCAGGCCATGTTGTACTTCTCGAGCGCCTTGCCCAGGCGGATGCAGGAATTCACGCCGATGTGACCGAAGTGGTCGGCCGCCAGCGGCACTTCCATGCCGATCACGTCCCGGATGGCGCCCACATAGTCAGCCATCATCCCGATGCCTTTATCCGTGAGCTCGATGCCTGTAAACATGTGCGGCGTGTTGAAGACCTCGCGCGGGGTCATGCCCAGGGGCGCGGTCACCGTGCCGGGAGTCTTCTGGACCAGATCCATGCCGAGATCCATCTTCAGGAAAGTGAAACCCTGGGCCATGCGCTGCTTCATGCGCTCGCCGTAGACCTTGGGATCGTGGGACTCGGCCGTATCGGCGTAACAGCGGATCCGGTCGCGAAATTTCCCGCCCAGCATCTGATAGACGGGGACGTTGTACGCTTTGCCGGCCAGGTCCCAGAGCGCCATCTCGATGCCGCAGACTCCGCCGCCCTGGCGGGCGTGAGAACCAAACTGCTTGATCTTGCGAAAGATCCGGTCGACGTCGCAGGGGTTCTCACCTACAATGCGGCTTTTCAGCATGAGCGCATAGGTCTTGCTGGCGCCGTCGCGGACTTCGCCCAGCCCGTAAATACCCTGGTTGGTATCGAGACGGATCAGCGGGCAGGTCATGGGCGCGCCGCTCACCACCGCAATGCGCATGTCCGTGATCTTCAGCTCAGAGGGCCGGGAGTTGGTGTTGACATTCTGGGTGATCGCATCGAGCGTGTCGTTAGCCCAGAAGCCCGCCGCCGCGATGCCCACTCCAGCGCTCTTCAGAAACGAACGCCGGTCGGTCAGCTTTCTTGTGCCTGGTTTCATGTTTTTTTCTGGACTCCGGAATTGCTATTGTACAAGACCGGGCCCCGGTGCTTCACCACGTGTAGTGCGCCGCGTAGGTGACCGTCTTTTCCTCCCCGGGTGCGAGTTTCACCCGGAACTCGATGGTCTGCGCGTCAGTCTTTGTGAACGGCAGCGAGCTGGTTGAGATCTCCCAGGTGCTCCAGCGATAGAGATGTTCCACCACTCTGACTTCGACCGGTTCCTTCTTGTGGTTGCGCACCTTGATTTCGAAAGCCTCGTCCATCATGGACCGGCCCATATCATTGCGGAAGATGGTCCGCTTCCGCTCGCCGGTGAGGTCGAAGGCCGCGCCTGTAAACACCCGGACCGTCTCGCCTTTCGGCGTGTGATCGATGGCGTCTTCGCCGGTGAATTCGAGGCGTCCGTCGGTATCGCGGCGGTAGAAACGCACCTTGCCTTTGGGAAGGGGCATGCCAAGGTGGTTGGCCTCGGAATTGACGAACTCGCGCATGACCCAGACCTTCGGGTTCGACAGGGTGCCGTAACCGGAATCGTTCCGCACCGCATCCGGAGGCCAGCCCCGGTAGCGGTTCACGTCGATCTTGGCTCCGTCGTAAACATAAACCACGGCAGAGTTCACACCTGCCGCGCGCACGAACTCCACCTGCTTGGACTCCTTATCGTGAATCGTCACCGGCCGCTGAAGCGTGTAGAGGTGATATTCATCGAACGTCTTCTCCACCACCGCCGGACTGCCGGGAACGCCGCCAGTCAGACCTCCGACTACTCCTGCGCCCATCCCGGCCCCGAGTCCTTCGCGCGGCCTGATCTTGTTCACGTCACCGGCCATGAGTTTCACCCGGGCGTTTTCGAACTCCTTGCCGCTGCGGTTCTCCATCGTGACCCAGCCGATGACGTCGAGCGTGCTGGAGTCGCTCTGCACGATGTTGTAGTCCGCGCTCCAATCAAATCCGCCGGAGACGTACGCGAGCTCCGCATCCAGGCGGCCCGCGCGATCTGTCTCAATCGTCCAGTCGAGGGTCGGCTTTAAGATCATGCCGGAGCCCAATCCCGGAAACAGCGGCAGGCCCGGCAGGTCGAATCGCAGCTTACCGCCGACTTCAACGATGGCCTGCAAGACGGAAGCCGGCTGCGGCGGGTACGGGGCGATCAAGGCCGTGTTCCTCCATTGAGATTGGACCGGCCCGCCGGCCCGGACGATCTTTCCAGTCACGGTCTCAAGCCGGTCGCCGTTCCGAACCTGAAATTCAATAGTTTGGCCCTCGTACCGTTTCAGCAGAGCTTCCACCGAAACCGGGTCGGCCCGGTAATTCTGCTCGAGAATGCGCAGGACGCGCTTGCCTGCCGGGTCCCGCAGCATGACGGACTCAGGCTCCAGTTGGGCAGTGGTCCCGGTGAATTCCACATGGTTCACGCCTGGTTTCAAATCGAGCGGAATCGATTCCCGAACCACGGCGAATTGCTGGTTGTATATGGTCAGCGCAGGGTCGGCGGAAAAACAGGTTGAAGTGAAAATGCAGGATAGAGACGCCGCAACAAGCCGCATAGAAAACGCTCCTTTGGACGCTACTGGAGTGCTTGGACGCGGTTCGGGATCTTTTAGTTCCCGAGGGGGACCGGGCAGGACCGGCTACCGGTTCACCAGGGCCATCACGACCACCGCCGCGGCAAGCAGCACCAGGCCGGAGCCGAGCGCATACGCAGGCTTCCTCCCCGCCCCCTGCCATTCGCCGGTCATCACGCCCGACAGGTTCGCGGCCAGAATCATGATGACCTGGTAGATTCCCCAACCCACCGACGTGCCCAGGGCGCCGATGTACCCGGCGGCCATACCGTAAATGGCTACCGAACCCATCCAGAGCACGCCCATCAGGACGGCCAGGAACAGATCGGGACGCAGCTCACGGAAGTTGCCCCAGGTCCTGTTCCTCGTGAGCAGATAAATGCTGTAGACCAGGTTGGCAACCAGTCCCCCGGCGAGGGCCACCGGCCATACGGCGTAGTTCGAATTGGCGACCGACACGCCCCGCCCGATAGCCTGTTGCGCAAGGCTCTGACCGAAAGCCAGCGCGTAGTTGATCATCGGCGCCATCAGTCCGCAGATCACGGCGATCAAGACCCCGGTGGCGTAGCTCGCGCCGGGCCGGGTTCCACCGATGCCTGCCGCTTTCTCCCGCTGCCGCCCGGCCCAACTGCACATCGCAATGCCGGCAATCATGATGGCGATGCCGAGGAACACCAGCAAACCTTTCCGGCTGGCCAGCACCTCGGGATGCTGCGCGATAAGCGGCACCAGCGTGCCCCCCATGGCGCCCAAGCCGATGATAATGGCATAGCCCAGCGCCATCCCCAGACGTACGATTGACAGGCCGAACAGCACCTGGGCGATACCCCACCCGGCGCCATACAGAAACGGAATTGCCAGTTCGCGGGCGGAGGCCTGTGCGTAAATCGACCCCAGATCCGGTATCGTGGCCGCCGCCAGCAGCCAGGGAATGAGCACCAGAGATACCAGACTGAAAATCAACCAGGTGTTTTCCCACTTCCAGCGGCGCGCATACTTCAGGGGCAGCATACAGTTGCCCACGGCGATGCCGGCGATGAGGATGAGGCCGAGGCCGATCCAGGTGTCGAGAGTCATGACCTGCTATTTCACTTCTTTTCCGCAGCGTGGTGGGGAACCACCCAGTAGTAGATGGTGTGGTAGTCCACCTTGACCTGTTTGTCGGGCTTCCAGTCGCCCATGTCGAAATCGTGCGAGATAAGGCGGGTCCCCGGTTTCAGGTCCGCCAGCAGCTTGGGCTTCAGACGCAGATTTACCGAAGGCAGCAAATACATGGTGACCACGGTCGCCTCGTGAATGTCGGCCTGAAACAGGTCACCCTCCCGGAAGGTGACCCGGTCCGCGACGCCCGCCTTCCGGGCATTTTCCCGCGCCTCGCGGATCCTCTCGGGATTGATGTCGATACCGACTCCGCGCACACCGTATTTCTGAGCCGCGGTGATCACGACGCGCCCGTCACCTGAACCGAGGTCGTACACAACGTCCTTCTTGGTCAGTTGCGCCAGTTTCAGCATCTCCGCCACCACCGGTTCCGGCGTCGGAACGTAGGGCACCTCGTACTCGCCTTCCTGGGCGCGCGCCGCCTGCGCCAACCCGAGGCCGGCGACCAAGGCCGCAACGCCGGCCCAATGCTTGAAGCCCGCCATATCTCCTCCTGTCCGGTCTTGCCGGCACGAACCTCGTCAGTGTATCTCAGGGCAGTTGCTTCCGGCTAGCGCCAAGCCGGATAATAACCCGGGATAGGTTGAAACGGGGAGTCATGAACAGCAGGCGATCATTTCTCTTTCTTGGCGCCGCCAGTCCGGCGGCGACTCTGGCTCATTCCAGGAGTTCGGCAAACGACCGGGTTCGGCTTGCCGTTCTCGGCGTCCACGGTCGCGGCCGGGACCACATCTCCGGCTTCCAGCGCCTGAACAACGTCGAGGTTGCGGCGTTGTGCGATCCGGATGGATCCGTGCTTTCCGAGCGGGCCGCGGATTTTGAGTCGCGCTACGGCCGCAGACCCCGGACGCAGCAGGACCTCAGGCGCATCTTTGACGACAAGGAGATCGATGCGGTCAGCATCGCCACGCCCAACCACTGGCACGCGCTGGCGACCATTTGGGCCTGCCAGGCGGGCAAGGACGTGTATGTCGAGAAGCCCGGCTCGCACAACGTGTTCGAAGGCCGCAAAATGGTGGAGGCAGCTCGCAAGTACAACCGCATTGTGCAGCACGGCGTCCAGCTCCGCAGCTCGGAAGCCATTCAGGAAGCCGTCGAACTGCTGCGCAAAGGCGTCATCGGGAATGTGTACATGGCACGCGGGCTGGTTTACCGCTGGCGCCCCTCCATCGGCCACAAGCCCGACGAGCCCACCCCGTCCTCTCTCAATTGGGACATCTGGCAGGGTCCGGCCCAGGAGCGCGCCTTCACCCGCCGCCTGGTTCACTACAACTGGCACTGGCACTGGGACTATGGCAACGGCGACGTCGGCAACCAGGGCATTCACGAAACGGACATGTGCCTCTGGGGCCTGGGGGTGGGTTTACCCAAGCGAATCACGGCCATGGGCGGCAAGTTCCTGTTCGACGACGACAAGGAAACGCCCGAAGTTCTGAGCGCCACCTACCACTATCCCGAGCAGAAGAAAATCATCGAGTTCGAAGTGCGTCCCTGGTGCACCAACCGCGAAGACGGTGTGGAAGTGGGCAACATTTTCTACGGGTCGGAGGGCTTCATGCTGATTAAGGGCTACGAGACCTTCGAGGTGTACCTGGGCGAGCACCGCCATCCGGGACCCCGGCGCAAGGCGGGTGGCGACCACTTCGCCAATTTCATCGCCGCGGTGCGCAGCCGCAAGACTTCCGACCTGAATGCGCCGGTCGAAACCGCCCACCTGGCCTCCGGTCTGGCGCATCTGGGCAACATCTCGTACCGGCTGGGCCGCCAGCTCACTTTCGACCCCGAGACAGAAACGTTCCCGGGAGACGAAGAGGCCAACCGTATGCTCACGCGCCGCTACCGCGCGCCTTACACGGTGCCCGAGAACGTCTGAAGGCTGTTTGGAGAAACCGGCGGCGGTCAGCGGCCGTAATACGCGGCGTTTTTGGCCGTGTATTCCGCCCACTTTTCCGGCAGATCGTCAAGCGCGAAGATAGCCGACACCGGACATACGGGAACGCAGGCGCCGCAATCGATGCATTCAACCGGGTCGATGTACAGCATCTCGGCCTCGGCGAAGGCCGCCTCGTCTTTCTTCGGATGGATGCAGTCCACCGGGCAGGCGTCGACGCAGGCGGTGTCCTTGGTCCCAATGCAGGGTTCAGCTATTACGTATGCCATGTGATTGTCATCCCTTGTCAACTTCTATAGCACACCCATCTCACCGAACACAATTCCGGATGGCGCGAACCGGCTTCCCGGGGGTCTGAACGGTTCCGCTTAGCTGCTGGGCGCGCGGAAGCGCTTCGAACCGGTCGCGCCGGGGATGCTTGCGGAGCGGGATCTGGCTCTGGACTTGACTGCCCGCGCTTTGGAGGCTTTCGCCTTGGCCGCCTTCTGCCTGCCCGCCGCCTTATGGGTGGCGGCCGCCTTCTTCTTCGCGCCGGTCAGCTTAGCCCGCACGACGGCCGTCTTCTCTTCGGGCGGGTCTGCGGCGGCTGAGGCCAGCAGATGCTTGTCGCCGTACAGTTGGCGGTACAATGCGGCATTCCGCATCACCGACTGCACGTACTCACGCGTCTCGGTAAACGGGATGGTCTCGACGAACTCGGCCGGCTCGCGGTAGTCACCCCAGGTGAGCCATTCTTCCACGCGGGACTTGCCTGCGTTGTAGGAAGCCAGCGCCTCCTCCCACTTGCCGCTCCACTGGGCCAGCAGGGAACCCAGATAGGAGATGCCAAGGCGCAGGTTCGTCTCCGGATGGAGCAGCATGCCGGGCCGGAACCGGCGCAGACCCTCCTGACGCGCCAGCTTGCGGCCCGTGGAGGGCAGCACCTGGGTGAGGCCATATGCTCTGGCCGGCGAAATGGCCTTGGGATTGAACTCCGACTCCTGGCGAATGAGCCCAGCCACCATGAAGGGGTCCAGGGCGCGGCGATCCGCCTGCGAAATCAGCGTGCGCCGCCAGGGCAGAGGGAACAGCAATTGCCAGAAGCGCTGGGGGGCGGCGTCCAGCGACCAGCTTAGGTAATCGGGTGCGACGCTTTTCACGGCGCGCATGGCCTCATGCGGCTGGCCGGCCCGGCGCGCCAGTTCGATGGCAATCAGGTGCGGCTGCGCATCCGTCTTCGCCCCAAACCGCAGTTCCGCTTCGGCCCAGTCCGGGAAACCGGCCGACGCCAGCAGGCGGGCCCGGGCGATACGCCGTTCCGTAGCCGGCGTGGGCCGCGAGCTTTCCGGCTTCCTGGGTTCGGGCAGCGCGAGAGCACGCAGGAACGCGGCGGTCTCTTCCGAAAGGGGCGCCCGCGCGATCTCGGGCCGGGCCGCGTGTTGCCTGGCCAGCAGCCCGTAGTAGAAGTTCGGATACCGCTGCAACACCTCTTTGTAAAACGCCGCCGCCGCTGAGAGATCGCTGCCGCTTTCCGCCAGCCGGCCCAGGAAGTACAACGCCGCGCTCGCCTTGGCTGATGCCGGAAACCGCCTCAGGTGGTCGCGCAACAGATCGGCCGCGTCCGGACGCCTGCGCAGATATGCGTTCCAGGCGACCTTCCACTGGCAATAGGCGGCATCCTGCTCGCCGGGAAAAGACTCGAAAGCGGCGCGGAATAACGGCTCGTACTGCTCCGGACGGTTGGCAAGCAGGAAACGGTTGCCGGCCATGACCAGCGCCTTCAAACGCCACGGCGACTTGGGGTAGCGATTCAGACGTTCGATGGCTTCGAGCATCGCGGAGTCCGACTCCATCTTGCGCCCGCAGTAAACCAGGTAGTAGAGCCGCTCGGCGTCGGCCTCCGGAGCCTCCACGGCAAGCCCCCGCAGCGCGCTGTAGGCGCGCGAAACTCTGCCCTCGAGTGCATCCAGAGCCGCCGCGCGCACCCGGGCGATGTCGCGGTCCGCGCCGGTAGCTTCGCCGGCCAGTTCGGTCAATTCCGTCCGCGCCTTGCGATACTCCCGCGCCGCAATCCATTTGTCGATCCGCTCCAGCCGCATGGCCATGGTGGCGATAGGATACGAGGCGCCCATCGTCCGGCGCAGTTCGCTCAGAGCCTTTGCGGCTTCCGCCGCCGCGTCGGTATCGGGATAAAGATAGTAGACGCGCTGGTAGTGTTTGACGGCCTCGGGGAGCTGTTGAAGCGCCTGAAAGCCCTTCGCCAGAGCCAGATCGCCAGCCGGTTGCGGCAGTTCGGCGTAGCGCTCCCTGAGCAGGCGAACGGAATCGGCGGGCCGGCCCAAAGCGGCCAAAACCTCCGCTTCCAGCAGGATCGCCTTGCCAGCCAGCGGCGAGGGCGCCGGCAGAGTCCGAAACGGCGCCAGGTCGCTGTCCAGGCCGGCCAGGTCCTGAGCCGCGAACCGGGCTGACGCCAGGTAATAGGCGGTGTAGTCAGGCAGCGCGGGCAGGCCTTTGCGAGCCAGTTCGAGGTTCTCAGCGGCGGCGGCGTAGTCCTTCTGCTCGTACGCCACCACGCCCAGGGTGAAGCGCGCCAGCGCGCCCTGAACGGCGCCGGCGTGAGCCGAGGCAAAACGAAGCAGCGCCTTGCGGCGGGCAGGCGTGGGAGAGTCGCGGAACGCCTGGGCGAGCGACTCCAGTGACTGGGCCGGGACCAGCGTCGCGGCAGCCAAAGCGATGGCTGCCAGCCTGAGCAGCACTCTAGATGTTCCCCTCGCGCCGCAACGGGCCGGGGTAAGACGATCCGAGTAAGCGCACATCGTCGTTGGCTAAGCTGCGCACCATCTCCAGGTGGAGGTAATCCACCATCGACGGGCACGCTCGAAAACAGGCTTGCCGGAATTTCTCACGAGCCTGGTCGATCGGTTCGCGGAGCAATCCATACAAATCCCCACGAGCCCGTCCGGACCGGACGGCATCCGGCCGGTACAACCTGATTTCGGCCACCAGCACGCGCGCCAGGCGTTGCGCCCGCAGATGAGCCTCCTCTTCAGCAGCCGTCAGGCTTGCCCACTGGGGAACCTTCACATCGGCTTCCACGGTCGCGGGCCGGATGGTAACCAGCTCCGGCGCCGCCTCCTGATGACCCGCAGCTTGCCCGGCCGGGGTTAGCGCGTCCAGCACCGCCGACGCCACGCCGCTCAACAACTCCAGCGGAGCCACTTCCACACCGCGGCTCCCGCCCGCGGCATAGAGGACGGCCCTAACATTTTGACGCGTCATGACCGGGAACAGGTACACGCGATCGTCGGCGGGATGCGCGAACAGGGCCACATTCCCCTCTCCGATCTCCGGCCCGGTTGCCGCGGCGACTACCGGATCGCGGGATTCCACCACGGTCTGGAAAGCGCCGGCCGATTCGAGCGGGAACTCCATGGCGCAAAAGCGCTCTACGGCGTCCGGGGGCTCCAAGCCGGCCACCCACATGCCTTTCACGACCCCCTCCGCCACGGTGAAAATCGCGGCGCGCCCGCAGAACGGGGCGCAGATCCCGGCCAGCACGGCCAGCACCTCATCGGCTCCCGCGCACTGTCTGAGTCTCCTGGCGCCCTGGTTCAGTTCCTCCGCCAGCTCGCGGCGAGCCGCCGCGCGGGCCACGCTGGTCCCCCGCTCCACGGCGGCTTCGATCTGCGCGGACACCTGGGATTCGATCCGTGCGGTGAACTGAGCCAGAAGTTCACGCAAGTCCATGGCATCGGGGACGGGGGCCGGGTGGGTAGAGGCTGCCGAAACCATTTCTCGCCGCTTATGTTGCTTATTCTACCAGAGCCATCTCCGGCGCCGGCAGTAGCCGGGCCGTACGCGGTACGGCGCAGAGGGAACAGGAGTTCCACCGGAATCCTGGCGCCTGACCGGCTGATGGCAAACAGGGCAGCAGCTTGCGGGGGTTCAGAAATGGAGGGGGCGAAAAACCGTGATGCCTGAATTATCCTCACCGCAAGCAGGCAGGACGGACGGACCGGACGCTGACCGCGCTCGGCTGATGGCACCCAGAGTTGCGTAGACCGCTTCGATTTTCGCTACTTCATCGTCCTCCCGAGAATCGCTTCCCAGCCCAACCCCACGCCGAAGTTACTGGTTGCGTTGCGTTTGCCGCCAGCGCGTAAATTTCTATGCACGGAGAGCCCCTGAAGCTCCGGCGGGGCCAACTCAGCGCAAGGCCGGCAGCATCACCGGCCCGTAGATGCCGACCCGCGGCGTAATCCGGCGAAACCGGACCATCAGCCGTTCGAACACGCCCTTCTCTTCGCAGTCATCGCTGTAGCTTACCCCGGTGAGTCCTGCGTGCCGCCAGATTTTGGCCGCCACGAACAGGAAGCGTGGTCGCGAGGTCACCAAAGTCGTTTGCCGCAGTTCGCTGGCGTCGGCCTGCGGCTCGCGGTGGAACATCGTCAGCCAGCGGTTCAGATTGTAGTCCAGCATGGCCAACTGGAAGTGGTTGCTGTTGACGTCAAACCGGTGCGACGGATGCGCTGCCAGCCCGCGTCGGTGAATTCTTCATAGGCTTCGACAGCATTCCGGCAATAGAACCCCGAATCCGCCCTCACATAGATCCGCTTCACGCCCGGCGGCAAGGCCGCGCGCACCTGGCGGTGTCGGTATCGATGGGGACGACCTCCAGTTTCACGTTGGCCGCCTCCCAGACCCGGTCGCACATGATCCGTACGACGGTCAGAATCTGACGGGCGACATTGCGACGCAGCGCGTTGAGGAACCTCCAGAAGGTGGACTGCACTGGCAGCTGGGCGACTCTGAGAGCCCCGTGAAGATGGGATCGCGCGCGATGAAGCGCAACTGGTTCAGCCGCGGAAAGCCGATGTAGAGGCCGAGCACGATGCCCAGCACGAATCGGTAAAGGTCCATGGAGCGGGGAATCCGCTTCGCGGTCACGGCCTGTTCCACCTGGGGCCGGAATCCGAGTTTCTCCAGCATGGTGACCACCGGCAGCAGCCCGCCGTAGGGCGTCAGGTTCCTGCCGTTGAAGTCATGGGGCGTGGAAGCATTGACTTCATTAGGTTCCGGAATAACATCACACAACCCTTGATTGGTGGGCCCTCGGGCGCTATCCTGTTGTTGTTCGTTAACCATTTGGGTGGCCCCCGAGCATCGGCTCGCGAAGCGGTGAACTTCGGGGATCTATTGTTTTAACGCAGAATTCTCGAGGCCTCCAAATGAGTGTCACGGCTCAGTCGACGGCAGGCCGTCAGGGGCAGTGCGTGGTTCAGGAGTTAGCAAGCGATGGCTCGGAATCTTATCACCGTTTTTGCACGCGGAAATCAGGAACTGTTTCACTCAGCATTCATTGCCTGGTTGCTGGACGAGAGGGCGCCGCACTCCCTCGGCTCCTCAGTCCTCGAGGAGGTGCTTTCTCTTCTCGGAATACCAGTGCCGAATGCGGGGTACACAATCAAAACTGAGGCTTGCGATCGGAACTGCCGGTTTGACCTGCTAATTCAGGCAGACGGAGTCCCGCAGTTGAAGAAAGGACTCGTCTTCGAGAATAAGACCAAGAGCGTGGGGCAGCACTTACAACTCGACCGGTATCGAAAACAGGGCTACGAGGTCGCAGTTCTGGCTCTGCTGCCGCAGACTCTGGACGAGAGCAGCAGGGACCAATTCCGGGTCATAGAGTACCGGCAGATTCGGGACATCGTGTCTGGCGTTCTCGCGCGGCGCCGGGCCGACTCAAGCCCCTATCAATTCATCATTGAAGAGTACATCCGATATCTTTCTCAGGTTCTCGGTGTGTTCGACACCCTAGATGCCTACTGTCGAGGCAAAGCGAGCATTGACAATCTCATCAAGTCGTTGTCGGAGTCGGCTGCTGACGTCGTCGCCACAGACAACGACGTGCGAACCCTCAACTATTTCTATTACTTCGAATTTGAGAGGTACCTGACAAGACACCATCCAGAGTTGGTATTTGGCAAAGGCAACTATGAGGATCACAAGAAGACGGGCCAAAACACTCGCTGGATTTACGAGAAGAACCTGAAGGGGCCGCCTTACATCGAGTCCCTGGTTGGAGACTTCTCATCCGGCGCTACCCGCTTTCGCTTGCACTCGGCGCTGGCCGCAATCCACGCCGAGAAGTCTTTCACGTTGGCCCCTCGAATTGAGGTGTGGTTGGATCCGGTGCGTCTCCTTGCCGGGGGTGGCGAGGCAACGATCGTAGGCTCACTGCTGTTGGGATCCTGGGACGAGCGGGTAAAAAAGTTGTTTCGCGAACAAGAGCCATACAGAACGGCGCTCTCGCGAAAGGGTCCCCGAAACGACCACGGTGAGGCACTCTCCCTTGGCGATATCCGTTTTGCGGTCATGGCAGCCCGGATGAAGCAAGTGATGGAAAGGGTTGGTTATTTCGTGTAGTCGGCGGGCGCGCGGATCATCAAGGCTCCTGGCGAACCGTGCACATTTTGCCTGTCGAGTTTCGCGCTACTTCGTCGCGGAGCACTGTCGGCCTGACGACCTCCGCGCCCTCGCCCCAACCCAATGCCCACCGAGCGATCTCAAAGACGCCCTCGGCCTGGAAGATCAGGTCACTACGTCCATCCGCCAAGTCGCGTATGGTTTGGCTTGGGTGCCATACGCGCTCGCGCACGTAGGGCGCCTGATCGGCGCTGAAGAGGACCATGACGTTCATAGGCTTCCCCCGGATCACCCCGAATGACTCGTGGCGGTAACGGTCGGCGTCAAAGCCGGCATCAACCTCGAACTTCATCTCGGTGAGGCTCAGCAAACGGATGCGATCCACAGCGAGCGTCTTCAGGTTCTCGAACGGCGGCACCTTGCCAAGGCAGTACAGGCCACCGGCCACGCTGAGGATGCGATACGGATCGTACTTGTACGCCTTCACCCCGTCGGCTACGGGAGATTGATACTCTACCTCGCAACGACGTCGCAGCAGGATGGCTTCCACCAGGCGCAGGATGGTCTCGCGATGCGGACCGTAATCCTTCGTTCCTCATGCACCCGCAGTCATGACTCCGCCGGTGCCATCCACATCTGCGCCGGGAGTCCAGCCGCGCGGTTCTACTTACCGGGGACGCCCAGCCAGCCCCTGGTGGCGATGTCGGTCATGGTCAGCAGCAAGAGAATGACGAGCCACAACAGGCCGCCGGCCACCACCAGTTGGGTGAG